>VOFB01001581.1_pt1 | contig 222618 bp, 227 predicted proteins | sample 5384141 | NCBI WGS metagenome assembly VOFB01 (sample SAMN12384721, study PRJNA508395) | human gut metagenome | isolation source: healthy gut A | host: Homo sapiens | reverse complement strand
AACACGGTCACTACGACCATGTGGGCAGCGCGGCTGCGCTGAAAGCAGAGTGGAAGAAGGCGAGCAGATCGCGGTGGACGAGCTGCACTTTACTGCGTGGCACACCCCGGCCACACCCCCGGCAGCGGGTGCTGCTGTGCGGTGAGCATCTGTTCTGTGGTGATACGCTGTTTGCCGGAAGCATCGGCCGCACCGACCTTGAGGGCGGCAGCAGCGCACAGATGGCAGACAGCCTGCGCAAGCTGGCACAGCTTCCCATCCCCCGCGAAACAAAGCTGCCCGGCCACGGCGAATTTTTCTACCTTTGGCTCGGAGCTGACAACAACTACTATATATCCGAAGCGCCTTGCGCGGCGGCAACGACATTTTTAAAGAGAGAATGACATGAAGATCTATATTATCACTGGGCTACCCTCCGGGTACGAGGTGGGACCTTGCCCGCCTGTTTTACCCCATGGCACCCTTGACCCCTGACCCCGCCGAGCCTGCCGAGGACTGCCTGTGGGCAGAAAAGACCGATACACGGGTCTGCGGGTGCTGGTGCGGCAGGGGAAAAGAGCAAAATGCTGGAAGCCCCTGCTGCCGCTGCCGGTGGAGCAGGGCGGCGAAACCCCGAGCTTCTGCCCTTGCCAGCCCGGACTTTATGACCCGTCAAGTGCCAGTGGACGGCATCCGCCCGCCTTTGGGCAAGATGGTGTGTGGGCGCCCGGTGCGGCTGATCCACGATAAGCGCGCCGCCGGGTGGAGCGCAGAGCAGATCGACCGCTTTTTGCAGCGGTTTGACTGCTCGAGCAAAAATACGCAATGGCGAAGGAAATTGCTGACTTGCAGGAGCCGATCTTGCAGCTGGGTAGTGCGCCCAAGACGTACAGTCTGTATATCGGCATCCCGTTCTGTCCCTCCTGGTGCAGCTATTGCAGCTTTGTCAGCTGCAATCTGGACCGCGACCGCAAGCTGGTGCAGCCCTATGTGGACTGCTTGTGCAAAGAGGTAGCAGAGATCCGGGTGCAGGCCGAGCGTGCCGGGCTGACGTTATGTAGCATCTACATCGGCGGCGGCACCCCCACCAGCCTTTCCGCAGCCCAGCTGCGGCAACTCATGGGCACTGTGCGGGAGAATTTTGACCTGAGCAAGGTCGTAGAATATACCGTGGAGGCTGGCCGTCCGGACTGCACCGACGCTGAAAAAGCTGGCGGTCATCAAGAATACGGCGCTACCCGCATCTCCATCAACCCCCAGACCTTCGGACGCGGTGCTGGCAAACATTGGCCGCAAGCACTCGGCACAGGACATTCTGGATTGCTATGCCGATGCCCGCCGCGCCGGGCACGAGGACATCAACATGGACCTCATTGCCGGTCTGCCCGGAGATACGGTGGAGGGCTTTGAGCACGCCTGCGGCAGGCCATTGCCTTGCAGCCGGAGAATATCACCGTCCACACCCTTACCCTCAAGCGGGCGTCCTGCATCGTCATCGAGGACCAGAAGGAAAACGACTACGCGGACGTAGCCGCCATGCTGGAAAAGTGCCATCTGTTGGCCGAGGCGGGCTACCGCCCCTATTACCTTTACCGGCAGAAGAATACGCTGCAAAACCTGGAAAACGTGGGCTGGTGCAAGCCGGGTCACGAGGGTTACTATAATATCTATATCATGGAGGAAGTCCACACCATTCTTTCTGCCGGTGCGGGCGGCAGCACCAAACTGGTAGCCGATGGGGCAAACGGATGCGCTGCATCTTCAATTTTAAGTATCCGAACGAGTATATCCAGCGCTTTGCGGAGGTACTGGAACGGAAAAAAGGGAGTGGCTGAGTTTTATGATCACAATCTGGGTACCGAAACGACTGGTAGCTGAGCGAGAACAGCTACGCCCGGCGGGTGCAGTATGCCGCCCAGAAGGTACGCGGCTCCGGGGCAAAGATCGTTATGCTGACCGGCCCCTCGGCAAGCGGAAAGACCACCAGCGCCCACTGTCTGGCAAAGGCTCTGGTGCAGCAGGGCACCCCGGCGCAGGTGGTCAGTCTGGACAACTTTTTTAAAGGTGCTGCCTACTACCCCAAAATGCCGGACGGCACGCTGGACTACGAAAACCTTGAAACGCTGGATCTGCCCCTCATCAAGCAGTGCCTGCACCAGCTCAGCGAGACCGGCAAGACCGAACTGCCCATCTACGATTTTGCCACCGAGCAGCGCGCTGCCGCGGTGGAACCCATCGACCTGCAGGGCGGTGTGTGCATCGTTGAGGGCATCCATGCCCTCAACCCGGAACTGACCGGCCTTGTGCCGGATGACCAGATCTACCGCATCTACGCCGGTCTGCGGGAGGAGTACAGCATTGACGGCCGCAGGGTCATCAATACGCAGGATATCCGCCTGTGCCGCCGCACCCCTGCGGGATGCCGCAGCCCGGGGCCGCAGCCCCGCCAAGACCCTTTCCATGTGGGACAGGGTGCTGGACGGCGAAACGCGGTATATCAAGGGCTTCAAGACCACCGCAGACTTCCTGCTGGACACTTCCTTTACCTACGAGCTGGGACTGATCTCCCGGCTGCTGGGCGAGGTGCGCCGTCAGTTCACGCTGGAGGGCCATAACGCCGAACTGTGGGACGAGACTGCCCGCCGCTTTGAGCAGGTGAATCCGCTGCCGCTGGAGCTGCTGCCCGCCGACAGCATGCTGTGCGAGTTCTACGGCAGCCGCACCGCACCTGACAAGTGAAAAATGCGTAAAATTTGTTTCCAAACCGGCACCAAACTGTAAAAATTGCGGTGCATTCGTTGCAATTGCCATAACGCTGCGCTATAATGGGAATAAGATCAAAGCGATAGGTCTGGAATATGCCGAAAAGGGCAAGAACGCTGCCATGGATTTGGCTGAAAAGGGCAAGACGCAGGCGCTGCTGGTCAACGAGCAGGGCAAGCTGCTCAAGGCACAGCGTCAGCTGGGCGCACTGGTGTACAGCCTTGCCAAGGGCAACGAGGAAAACCAGCCGCTGGTGGATAAATACATCGAGATGATCGATACCATTGAGCAGGAGATCACCCGCCTGAAGGCTACCTTGACCCCGGCCGAAGCCGCCGAGGTGGACTACGAAGAAGCCCCATGGAGGAGGCAGAAGAAGCTGCCCCGGAACAGCCCGCTCAGCCTGCCCGCAAGACCTGCCCGCAGTGCGGCGCGCCCGTCTCGGACGATGCACTGTTCTGCAATAAGTGCGGCGCACAGCTGTAAGCCGGTAACCGGAAAAAAGCTGCAACAGGGCGGTATCCCCCACAGGACACCGTCCTGTTTTTGTGAAAAGCGCAGAAAACCATGAAAAATGCTGGAAAATTGCGGCTTTTTGCTTGAAAAACCGCAACAGCCGCGGTACAATTTACAGTATCTTTTCAAAAGGAGATGGAACGTGTGCTGGACTGGAACCCACAGCCGCCCTATACGGCGGAGCAGCTGCTGCAGGTGATCCGCATCCTGCGGGACCCGGAAAATGGCTGTCCGTGGGATAAGGTGCAGACCCATGCGTCCATCCGCAAAAACTTTCTGGAAGAGACCTGCGAGGCGCTGGAGGCCATTGACGCAGATGACGCCGTTCTGCTCCGGGAGGAGCTGGGGACGTGCTGATGCAGGTGGTGTTCCACGCCGCCATGGAGGAAGAGCGGGGACGCTTTACCTTTGAGGATGTGTGCCGCAACGTCTGCGAAAAGCTGGTGTTCCGGCACCCCAACATCTTTGCGTCCTCCGCAGCGGAAAACGCCGGTATAAATGGCTGGGATGCGCTCAAAAATAAGGAAAAGGGGCGCACTACCCTTGCGGACGAGCTGGCTACCGTGCCCGCTACGCTGCCCGCGCTCATGCGGGCGCAGAAGCTGCAAAAGCGTGCCGCCGGGCACGGCCTTGGGCAGCAGGATGCAGCCGCAGCGCAGCATCAGCTGGAAGCCGCCGTGCAGGCTTTTGGCAAGGCAGAGGACACTACAAAGCAGGAAGCCGCAGGCCAGCTGCTGTTTGCAGCAGTGAACGCCGCCCGGCTTGCAGGGGTGGATGCAGAGGAAGCGCTGACCTTTGCATCCAAGCGCTTTGCACAGCAGTGTCTGGAACAGAAACAAAGCGGTACTCAGGTCGAATGACCTGCTCCGATAGAACGAGAGAATTTAAGACAAATCAGATGGAGGCAAATAATATGACCAAGACCGACTTGATCGCACAGGTTGCGGCAAACACCGAAATGAGCAAGAAGAAGAGCGCAGAGCAGGCTGTCAGCGCTGTTTTTGAGGCACTGGGCAAGGCAATGACCGAGGGTGAAAAGATCACCATTTCCGGCTTCGGCACCTTTGAGGTGCGCGAGCGCGCCGAGCGTCAGGGCATCAACCCCGCACTCGCGAGCCCATCACCATCGCTGCTTCCCGCAGCATCGTGTTCAAGCCCGGCAAGTCCCTGAAGGACACTCTGTAATCGGTTCTGTCACGCCGCCGCTGCCTGCACAAGGTGCGGCGGCTTTTTTGCTGAAAGGAAAGGAACAACTCTAAATGCGTCTGGATAAGTATCTCAAGGTCTCCCGCCTCATCAAACGCCGCACCGTGGCAAACGAGGTGGCGGATGCAGGCCGCATCCTCATCAACGGCAAGGTGGCCAAGGCCAGTCAGGCCGTCAACGCCGGGGACATCATCGAGGTCACCTTCGGCAACCGTCCCATCAAGGTGCGGGTGCTCTCGGATGTGGAGCCCCGCACGAAAGACGTTGCCCGCGAGATGTACGAGGTGATCGCGGAATAACCGCCCTGCCTGCCCGCATACAATGCTGGCAGAGGGGACTGCCTATGGAAAAAAGCTGCCGCAAAGCCGCCGCTGCCCCATGACCTGATCTTGGAGAGCCGCAGCAGGCTGACCGTTACCGGGGTGCAGCGGGTGCCGCATTGCAGCGCCGAAAGTGCCGCGTTGGAGACCGGCAAGGGCATTTTGCATCTGTCCGGTGCGCAGATCAGTATACAGACACTGGATCTGGAAGCCGGGGAAGCGAAGTTGACTGGGCGGTTCGATGGGCTGGAGTATACCGCCGCCCGCACAGCCGGCAGCTTTTGGCACCGGCTGCTGCGCTGATGGTACGGGTATTGCTGCCCGTCCGGCTTTTTGCAGGAAGCCGTCGCCTGTGCTATGCTGGGCGCTGCCCTTGGCGCGGTGCGGGCGTTTCTACCGGTGCGGGGCAGGGCGGCTTTTGTGCCGGACGTGCTGCTTTCCGGTGCGGTGCTGCTGGCGTGCCAGAGCTACGCCGCCGGGTACAGCAAAGCGGGCGTGCTGCGGTGGTACATGGTGGCTACGGCCTTTGCTGCCGCCCTTTGCGTTGCCGGGGTGCTGGGCATCCCGTTGCGGGCGCTGGGGCGGGGGATAGGCGCTGCTTTGCGCCTGCCTTACTGTATTTTGCACCGCTTTGCGCCGCAGCCCCTGTGCCGCCGCCGCGCAGCGGCTAAAACTGCCCGCAAATTACGCCGGAACGCGGAAAGAACCGCAAAAAATCCAAAAAGAACTTGCCAAACCAGCGGGCATTGTTGTATAATTCAAACGTATCAAAGTAAGAGAACAGACGCAGAAGGTCTGCTGTTCAGACAGGAGCGTAAGGCAATGACGAATACGGGACGCAAAAAGCGCAGAAAAAATGCAGTGGTCACCATGGCGTTCCGCCTGTTTTTCGTGCTGCTTTTGCTGAGTATGCTGGCGGCTTATATCTCCAATCAGGTCACCATCAGCTCCAAGCGGGCAGAACTGGAAACACTGAACGAACAGGTGGCGCAGCAACAGACGGAAAATCAGGAACTGCAGCGCGTACTGAGCGGCGATGCCGACCAGATCACCGAATGGGTCGCACGCGACTCTTACAACTACGCCGCACCCAACGAGCGCATCTTTGTGGATGTGACCGGTAACTGACCGCGCGGCAGGTCGAGAGTATTTGGAAAGCAAGGAGTATTGAGTTTTGGCAATTGAGGTAGGGAACGTATTCGAAGGCCGCGTGACCGGTGTAAAACCCTTTGGCGCATTTGTTGCGCTGCCGGAGGGGCGTGTCGGCATGGTCCACATTTCCGAGGTATCCAACGAGTTCGTGCAGGATATCAACACGGTGCTGCACGATGGCGATGCAGTAAAGGTGCAGGTCATCAACGTGGCCCCGGACGGAAAGATCGCGCTTTCCATCAAGCGGCTGCTGCCCCCCGGCTCCGCGTCAGCCCCCGGGAGGGCCGCCCCGCAGGCCCCCGTCTGGGAGGCTTCCGCAATGGGCAGGAGGGCGGACGCTCCGGTGGCGGGCGCGGCGCAGGCCGTGCCCCCGTGAAGGCGGCCGGGGCCCTGCCCGGGAGGCTGCTCCCCGTGTGTGGCAGCCCAAGGCACCCGCCCGCACCGACAACCTGAGCTTTGAGGACATGATGAGCCGCTTCAAGAGCCAGAGCGAGGAAAAAATGGCGGACCTCGATCACGAGACCAACAACCGCCGGGGCGGCGGTTATGCGCCCCGCAGCCGCCGTGGCCGCTGAGCCATTGCATCAGCTGGGATCACAAGGAACACAGGCAGGCCTGTCCCCGGTCGGACAGGTCTGTTTTTTCGGTACAGAACAGAAAGGAACTACCATGCCCGCAAAATTTGAACTGATCGCCCCCTGCTTTTTTGGTGTGAATCCACCGCTAAATTTGAGCTGACCCGCATCGGCGCAGAGAACATCCGGGTGGAGGATGGCCGTCTGAGCTGTGGGGCTGAGATGATCGCCGCCGCAAACCTCAACCTACGCACCGTGGAGCGCGTGATGCTGCTGCTGGCACGCTACAAGGCCACCACCTTCGACGAGCTGTTCGATGGCGTGTATTCCATCCCGTGGGAGGAGTTTCTGCCCGCGGACGCTGCTTTCCGGTCACCGGCTCTTCCCTGAACAGCCAGCTGACCAGCATCCCCGCCTGCCAGAGCGTCATCAAAAAGGCTGTGGTCAAGCGCCTGATGAAGGGTCACCGCACCACTGTGCTGCCCGAGAGCGGCGTAGAGTACAAGGTGCGCTTTATGCTGCGCAAAAAAAATGTGCGAGATCATGCTGGACACCACCGGCGAGGGTCTGCACAAGCGTGGTTACCGCCGGGTCTGTACGCCATTACCGCCGATATGGACTTTGAACTGCACTACGGCAAGCGCGCCGACAAGCGCCGCAAGATGTACAACGGCATGATCCCCTGCCAGCTTTATATGTACTATAACGCCCCCAAGACCGAGAAGGTGGCAAAGCCCATGCCCAAGAGCGGCTTTGACGGCAAGCGCACCCATTTTGAAAAGAAGTAAGGGCATTTAAGCCCCGCTCCCGGCAGACATTGCACGGAAAAGTGTGTCTTTTTTTCCGGGAAAATCCGGCACAAACACCCGCAGATCATCTTTTGCTGAAAAGAGACGGTCTACGGGTATTTTTAATAGAAAAACAGATTTCACAAAATTTGGCATAATGACAAATTACGGCAGTTTTTGCATCCGGTGGTTGCGCTGGCGCATAAAAAGGATTATACTAGCCTTATTGACCGCAGGATGCAATGCTGTACAGAAAGGATGGCTGGCTCTTATGAAGGGACGTATGCGGCCCTATCTGCCGGAGCTGACCATCCGGGATTACAACACCTATATGCGTTATCTCCGCGGGGTGCGGCGGCAGATGTATAAGTCTTACGGCTTCTACGCCTGCCATCTGCTGCGCACCAACGGGGTACTGTTTGCCATCCTGTCCGATAGTCTGGCGGGGCGTATGCCCACCTGCAAACGGCAGCGGGTGCCCGGTACGCCGTTCCAGCGCAGCATGATGTGCCAGACGCTGGGCATCCGGCAGGCGGCGCAGACGGAGATCCTGATGGGCTGGCATAACCTACAGGACCGCAAGTACAGCGAGCTGCGCCCGGCGAAGCGCGTGCGCCGCGCAGTGGACAAGCTGCTGCTGCGCCGCGCCTACGACAAAGCACGGCAGGAGAACCCGGCGCTGGAGCGGCTGTTTGCGCAGGAGCGGGAGCAGGCGGTGGTGCAGATGAACCTGAGCGCCAAAAACTACGCCCTTGCCGCCGAGCCTATGAGCAACGTCTACGGCGCTTTGTACTCCACGCTGGCTACGGATGACCCCAACCAGCGCAAGAGTATGCGGTACATCGGCAGCTGCATCGGCCGCATCTTCTATCTGCTGGACAAGGCCGAGCGCTTTGAAGCCGACCGCCGCAACGGCCAGTACAACGTGTTCGTGGTCAACGAGCTCAACGGACAGCCTGCCGCCATAGAGAACGCCCGGCGGCAGGCGCTGGCAGCGGTCAACGACCTGATGCGGGCGTACAAGATGCTGGATCTCAAGCTGAACGACACCCTGCTGAACAATATCATGATCCTGGGTCTGCAACACGCGGTCTACCCGCTGGAGCAGGACGCCGATACCGAAAAATGGGAGATCCCATGAAGAAACGAAAAAGCAAAAGCTGGTCCATGGCCTACTGCGGCATGGCAGCGGCACTGTGCGTGGCACTGATGCTGCTGGGCACCATCATCCCCATTGCCATGTTCATCGCGCCTGCGGTGGCCAGCTTTCATTGCAACGGTGTGCATGGAGTGCGGCATCACCATGGCGTGGACGGCCTACGCCGCCGTCAGCCTGCTGGGGCTGCTCTTTGTGCCGGATAAAGAGATCGCCCTGATCTTCACGGTGCTGCTGGGCTATTACCCGCTGGTAAAGCCCCGGTTTGACCGCATCCGTCCCCGGGCATTGCAGCTGGTGTGTAAGCTGCTGCTGTGCAACGCGGCGGTGCTTGCCATGTACGGTCTGCTGCTTGTGCTGGTACCGGCGGGCAGCGTCTCGCAGGAGCTGCGCACCACCGCACTGGCAATGTCCCTGCTCACACTGGGCATGGGCAACGTGGCCTTTGCCCTGTATGACCGCGCACTGTGCAATCTACTGCTGCTGTACAAGCTGAAGTGGCAGCCCAAATTGCATAAGATGCTGGGGATGCACTGAACCACAAAACATTGAAAGAAGGAATGTGTACCACAAGCTGACGCAAAGCGCCGGGCCACGCGGGTGACAGCCGCGAGGGTGACGAGGAGAGGAATCATCGAAAGATTCGGCGGGTGTTTCTCCGGCTGAGGGCTATACCAGCCGCAGAACAGGGCAAAAACCGGCAGCAATACCGAAACAGAACCCTGCAAAGAAAGCCATACAAGAACATAGACTTTGATAGAGGAAACTGACTGTGCAGCAGCGCATTTCGGCGCGCCGCAGTCGGTCTGGAGGTATTTTGTAGTGTGGCATTGTAGGTTATGTTGGCATGCGCAGCGCCCAGCAGGTGCTGCTGGACGGTTTGGAAAAGCTGGAGTACCGCGGGTACGATTCTGCCGGTGTGGCGCTTACCCAGAGGGACGGTATCCGCGTGGTCAAAAGCAAGGGGCGGCTTTCCACCCTGCGCAGTAAGCTGGAAGAGCTGGCGCTGCCCCAGAGCAGCTGTGGCATCGGTCATACCCGCTGGGCGACCCACGGCGAGCCCAGCGACGTGAACAGCCACCCGCACTCCACGCCCCGGGTCAGCATCGTGCACAACGGTATTATTGAAAACTACGGCGCGCTGAAGGAGCGTCTGATCGCCAAGGGCTACACCTTTGCCAGCGAGACCGATACTGAGGTGCTGGTAAAGCTCATCGACAGCTGCTATCAGGGCGAGCCTTTACAGGCTTTGCAGGCTGCGCTTGCCAAGGTGCGGGGCAGCTATGCGCTGGCGGTGCTGTTCAAGGACTACCCGGACACCATCTTTGCGGTCAAGCGGGAAAGCCCGCTCATCGTAGGCTGGGGCGAGGGCGAAAACTTTGTGGCCTCGGATATCCCGGCGCTGCTCAAGTACACCCGCAGCTACAGCGTGCTGGAGGAAGGGGACATGGCCGTGTGCACGGCACAGGGCATCCGCTTCTATAACGAGTTCGGCGAGGCAGTGGAGCGCGAAAAGCTGACCGCAGACTGGGATATGGAAGCCGCGGAAAAGGGCGGCTACCCCCACTTTATGCTCAAGGAGATCAACGAGCAGCCCGCCGCCATCACGGCAACGGTCAGCCCCCGGGTGGAGAATGGCCTGCCGGAGCTGCGCATCCCGGAATTGACGGATGAAAAGCTGCGCAGCATAGGCACAGTGCATCTGGTGGGCTGCGGCACGGCCATGCACGCCGGCATGGTGGGCAAGACCGCCATTGAGGCGCTGGCGCGGGTGCCCGCACAGGTGGATATCGCCAGCGAGTTCCGCTACCGCGACCCCATCCTGAAGCCGGAGGATCTGGTCATCATCATCAGCCAGTCTGGCGAGACCAGCGATACGCTGGCCGCCCTCAAGCTGGCCAAGAGCCGGGGCGTGCCGGTGCTGGCCATTGTAAACGTGGTGGGCAGCAGCATTGCCCGGGCAGCGGATTACGTCATGTACACCTACGCAGGGCCGGAGATCGCGGTAGCGTCCACCAAGGCCTATATGGTGCAGCTGTGCGTGCTGTACCTGTTTGCCCTGCGTCTGGCCTACGCGCGGGGGCAGCTGACCGAGGAAAAGACAAAGTATTACACCGCCCAGCTGCTGCACGCGCCAGAGGTCATCAAGCCCCGCCTTGCGGACTGCGAGCAGATCAAGTACCTTGCCAGCCGCTATGTGAACACCCAGAGCTGCTTTTTCATCGGGCGCGGGTTTGACTACGCTCTTTCGCTGGAGGGCAGCCTGAAGCTGAAGGAGATCAGCTATGTGCACTCGGATGCCTACGCAGCAGGGGGGAGTTGAAGCACGGTACCATCAGCCTGATCACGGACGGTGTGCCGGTGATTGCGCTGGCTACCCAGAAAAACGTCTACGAAAAGACCATCTCCAACGCCAAGGAGACCCGCAGCCGCGGGGCGCGGGTGCTGCTGTTCACCCCCCAGGACGCGGAGGTGCCGGAGGGCGTTGCCACCGAGGTTATCCGCTTGGACGAGTATGACGACATTCTGATGCCGTTGCAGCTCATCGTGCCGCTGCAATTGTTTGCCTACTATATGGCTGTTCTGCGCGGCTGTGATGTGGATAAGCCCCGCAATCTCGCCAAGAGCGTAACGGTGGAGTGACCGGGGAGAATAAGATTTAGAATGGTCTCCGCTGTGTGCTCTGACCATTTTTAGTGGAAGAATATTTTTTAATTTTACAAGTCTGGAAAATCTGCGGATTTTCCAGACTTGTTTTTTCACGGAAAAGCCATCCCCTAAAGGGCATCTCTTCTTGTGAAAAAAGTGGTTTAGAACCGCCCACAGGCGTTTCTGAACCACAGTAAAAATCATCTTTTCTCTGAATATGGTCGGAGCCGTGCAGAGACCATTCTAAATCGTCTATAACACAAAACCGCCCGTTGCACGAAATGTTGTGCAGCGGGCGGTCGTATATGCAGGGGAAGGGGAACTTACCAGAACCAGTAGCGCTTCTTGAGCACGATGTAGGCAATGGCGATGAGGATCACCACCACGCCGCCTGCGATGAAGAAGGTCCAGTTGATATCACCGAACCGCAGGTTCTGGTTGGTCAGCAGGTAGCGGCCGGCAGTGTCGGCGGTGATGGTGCCATCCTTGTAGCTGTTCAGGAACTGCCACTTGTTGCTGATGGTGTTGTACAGGTACAGGCGGGAGTAGGTGCTCACGTCCAGTTCCAGCTGCACCGCGCAGGGAAGGGTACGGCCGTTATCCAGCTCAAACTCCAGCCCCTCTTCGCTCTCGGTGAAGGTGATGGCGGTGTCGATCTCGCTGGTGGTACTCTTCACCTCCTTACCGGAAACGTTCAGGGTGTAGCCATCGCCCACCACGCACAGGGTCTTGCCGGTGGTGCGCAGGGCGTTCAGGATCTCGCCGGTCACGATGGGAACCTCAGACTGGGCGAACACCACCTGATCCTCGGTGCTGTCCTGAATGGTCTGCACCACAGGGTCCAGCGGGATAGTGGTGTTGTCGTCCGGGGTGTTCGTGCCGTCATTGCTGCTGTCGCTGCCGGAGGAGGCATCTGCCGAGCGGTTCACGATGACGGTGACCATGGCAGTAGCCTTGCCGTTGGAAATGGTAATGGAGGTAGAACCGGTGCCTACCGCCGTGACCACGCCCGTGGGGCTGACCGTGGCAATGCTGCTGTTGCCGGACTTGAAGGTGAAGGACTGGGATGCACTGGCAGGGGTGGCCTTGGCCGTAATGGTGCGGGTGGCACCGGGCTTAAGCACGATGTAGTTGGTGTTGGGGGTGATCACCTGTCCGCTGTTGTTGGAGGTGGTGCCGCTTGTGCCGGTGGAGGAATCCGTGGGCAGGGCAAGCACCGTAACAGTGGTGGTGGCTACCACCGAGCCGCAGGTTGCGGTAATGGTGGCTTTGCCGGGAGCTACGCCGGTCACACGGCCAAAGCTGTTCACCGTAGCAATCTTCTCGTTAGAGGAGGTCAGGGTGACAGTGGCGTAGTTGGAAGCAGAGCTGGGGCGCACCTGCAGCGAAGCTGACACCGAGTTGCCCACATAGATGGTGTTGGAGGAGAGGGAAAGGTCCATCTCGGTCACGATCATGGAGGAGTCCATGGATACCACGATGGTGTAGGCGCAGATCTGGTTGCCGGCTGCTGCCGTAACGGTGGCAGTACCAACGCCCACAGCCTGTACCACGCCGCTGCTGCTTACGGTCAGCACGCTGCTGTCATCGGTCAAAAAGACCACAGAGTCGGTGCTGTAACTGGGGCTGACCACGGGGGACAGCTGCTGAGAAGCGCCCAGCAGCATATTGGCAGAGTAGCTGCCGGTGGCAATGCTCTCGGCGGGCACGTCCTTGAGCCATGGCAGTGAAACGCCGTTCTGCTCTTCAACGGGCAGACTGGCTGCGGCAGCGCTTAGTGCGGTGCCGCATACCAGCACACCCAGCATCAGCACACAGGCGGCCAGTTTCTTTGCGGTTCGAATCATGTTGTTTGTACCTCTTTGGGGTGGTGTAGAAGGGGGCATCCTGCCGTGCTGCGTAATCCGTTTTTAGCGGAACAGCACGCCCAGGGCCTCCATAGCATACTCAAAATAGGTGACCTGATCGTACTCCACGCGGGCGGTCACGCTCATGCCGTTGGAAAGATCTACCTTGTCGCCGCTGCGGCTCACCACATAGGTGGCGTCGGGCTTGATGGTCATCTTGTAGTAGGAGCCGTTGTTGCTGGAGGTCACATCGCTGTCAATGGAGGTGACCGTGCCGGTCAGCGTGCCGTAGGAATACTCCGACAGGCCGGTGATGGCGATCTTGCAGGGGTCGCCGACATGCAGCAGGGGGCGGTCGTTCACCGTCACCATGGCCATGATCTCCAGATCATCGTTCTCGCTGGCAACGGTAGCCAGTGCGGAACCGGCACTCAGCACCATGCCCTCCTTGTAAGGGCTGTCCATGTGGATCACGCCGGAGGTGGGCGCGTAGATGAAGTAATCGTTGGCACCGGTGTTCAAAGAATCCAGCTGCGCCTGCAGGTTATCCACGTTGACCTGTGCACTGGTAATGCTCTGGGAGATGGACTGCATGGTAGAGTAGTACAAAGACTCCAGCTCGCTCTGGTTCTGCTCCATCAAAGCCTTGATCTGGGTGTCGGAGTAACCGGCAGCCTGATAGGTGGTGGCGTCAAAGGTCTTTTGCGCTACCTGGCTTTTGTAGGTCTGGTACTGGTAGTAGTAGGGCTGGTCCTCGGCATTCGTCTCGTCGAAGTAGTTGGTGTCGTCCTGAATGCACTTGAGCAGCTTGTTGTACTGATCCAGCTGCTTCTGGTAGATATCCAGCTGGCTTTGCAGGTTATCCTTCTGCATATCCAGATCGGTGCTCTTCAGCCGGGCGATCAGGTCGCCTTCGTTCACATAGCTGCCCTCAGAGACATACAGCTCGGTGATGGAGCCGGAGTAGCTGGACATGATGTAGGTCTTGTTGGCGGCCTGCACCACACCGCTGTTCTGGCTGACATAGATGCGGTTGGTCTGGGTGCTCCAGATCACCAGAAAAATCATGAACAGACCGGTCAGAATGACAAAAGCATACCCGTAGGGGGGCAGCTTTTTGTCCATCATGATCCGGCGGTCCTGCAGATCCGAAAGGTTCTGAATGGTTGTCGTCATAATTATTTGGTCTCCATAAATACGTCGATCACGGCATCGTCATCGTCCTGATTGACATAGATGGTATAGTTGTCGCCGGTCAGCTTGATGTCGTTTTCAAAGGCCATGATCTGCAGCTTGGCGGTAGCCAGCTGGTTGTGGCTCATCGGACCAGTGTAGTGGGCGTACAGGCAGCCCTTCACCCGCAGCACAGCGTCCATGTGGTAGCCGGGCTCCATCTGGGTGATCATCTGGGTAGCCTGCTGCATCATGTACAGTTCCGGCACATGATCCGGGCCGGTACCCATCTTTACCGCCTGTACCAGCGGGCCGATAGGCTGTGCGCCGTTGCTCTTCATAAAGTTCTGCATCTGGGTCAGGATGACCGGCAGATTGCCCAGTTCCTCAGGGCGCACGAGGCGGGAGAGGACATTGGTCAGCTTGAGGGTCTTGTTTTCAGCAACTTTGATCTCATTCATGATAAATTACCCCTAATCCTGTTATATTTTTAATGTGAACCGAAACAAAAAGGTGCCCGGAAGCGTCTGCCTCCGGGCACACCATAACGAGGCATTTTTGGTTTCCCAGCGGGAAAGCGCTTATCTTTGCATCCGGGCAAAGGCTGCGGATGCGGTGCGGTCAGTAGGTGATGGACTCGCCGTCGTCGTCCTCTTCCACCGTAGCGGAGGGCAGCTGTTCAACAGGCTCCTGCTTGCGCTTGCGGAAGATGCCCTGCTGCATATTCCACAGCTCGGCATAGCGGCCATTCTTTGCCATCAGTTCCTCATGGTTGCCGCGCTCCACGATCTTGCCGTGATCCATCACAAGGATCAGGTCGCAGTCACGGATGGTAGAAAGGCGGTGCGCCACGATCAGCATGGAGCGGTCTGCCAGCTGCTCGTAGATCATGTTGAAGATCAGCGTCTCGGTGGCAAAGTCCAGATTACTGGTAGACTCGTCCAGAATGTAGAGGTTAGAGTCCTTCAGGAAGGCGCGGGCCAGTGCGATACGCTGCTTCTCACCGCCGGAGAGGCCGTTGCCGGCTTCCTCCAGATAGGTGTTGTACTGCAGCGGCAGGTGACGGATAAACTCGTGGGCATCGGCCTTCTTGGCAGCTTCCTTCACCTCGTCCAGCGTGGCATCCATGCGGGAGATGCGGATGTTGTCGTAGATGGTCTTACTGAACAGCTCGATGTTCTGGGGCACATAGGCAATGGCGCGGCGCACCGAACTGTTGGTGTACTCGGCCAGATTTGCGCCGTTTATGTCGATCTCGCCGTCCTCGGGGTCGTAGTACTTCAGCAGCAGTTTGGTGATGGTGGATTTGCCGCTGCCGCTGCCGCCCACCAGCGCCACCTTTTTACCGGCGGGAATGGTGAAGCTGATGTGATCCAGCGCGGGAGCGCGGTTGCCGTAGCGGAAGGTAACGTCCTTGAACTCGATGTCGCCCTCCACCTTGTCCAGCTCGCTCTGCTCCACACCCTCGGCGGTCTCGTACTCAGAGGGGTAGTCCATGATCTCGGTCAGACGCTTCATGGAGATGCTGGCTTCCTGGATCTGCATCTGCAGACCGATCAGGTTGCTCAGGGGGAGGTGAAGTAGCCGGACAGGGTGCTGAAAGCCATATAGCCGCCCAGCGTCATCTCGCCGTTCAGCACCTGCGTGATGCCCACGTAGGTGGTAAGCATACTGAAACCGGTGGAGATGAAGGAAGAGATCAGACCCTGCGTGGTGCTGATGCGGCTGGAGCGCAGGCTGATCTTCAGGCTCTTCATGTACTCGCGTTCCAGATTATCCAGCTCGGTCTGCTCGTTGGCATTGCACTTGACGGTCTCGATGCCGCGCAGGCTCTCGATCATCTGGCTGTTCAGCGCAGCCGACTGTGCCATGCTCTCTTCGTTGATCTTTTTATAAGGCTGTTTGTACACCAGCACCAGAAGGATGCTGACCAGCGCCATGAACAGCGAGATGGAGAACAGCATGGCGTTCATGCGGAACAGAATGATACCGGTGATGACAGCCATGGAGATATCCATCACAAGGCTCAGCGCGATGCTGGTAAAGATAGATTTGATGGTGTTTGCGTCCGAGTAACGGGTGGTGATATCACCGGTCTTGCGGGTGGCAAAGAACTTCATGGGCAGGTTGAAGATGTGCCCGAAGTAACCCAGCATCAGCGGGATATCGATCTTGATGGACAGATGGATCAGCACCCATTGGCGCACAAAGCCGATCAGCGTGCTGGTAATGCTGACCACACTGAACACTAGGATCAATGTGACCAGCAGGCTGTTCAACCCGTAGGGCAGCACCTCGTCCATCAGGATCTTATTGAACATGGAGGACGCGATGCCCAGAATGGTGGTGATGATCGAACTGAGGATGGCGTAGAAGAAAAGCTTTTTCTGGGGCAGCAGCAGGTTGATGTACCGCTTGAACATGCCGCCCTTTTCAATCTTGCCGCCCTTGAACTCCGAGGTGGGGTTCATCAGCAGCAGAACGCCGGTAAAGTTCTTGTAGAACTCGTCCAGACTGATCTTTTTCAGTTCCGTGCCGGGGTCGCCGATGATGACGTAATCCTTGCACTTATGCTTTTTGCCCTTTTCCTCTTCTTCCTTGCGGCTCTCGGCGTCCTGCAGCATATGCTTGCGGCGTGCGCCATCATCCTTGATGGTGGTCTTTTTGAACACCACAACAAAGTGAGCCAGACCCTGATCGGTGATGACCTGTGCAATACAGGGAAGCGAGAAATCGCTCAGAAAGTTTTCGCGGTCCACGCGGACTGCGGCGGTGGTAAAACCAAGTTCATTGGCGGCTTTTTGCAGGCCTACAAGGTTGGTGCCTTTCAGGTCGGTGCCCATCATATCCCGCAGGCGGGTAATGGTAACTTCCTTTTTGTAGTGCAGGCACACCATGGCCAGACAGGCAGCCGCACAGTCGGTGGTATCGTGCTGCCGGACGTAGGTATAACGCATAGATGTTTCCTTTTACTCTCAAGATTTATTCAAACGACACCAAGCCGCCCTGCCGCCCTGCGTTTGCCGCACAAGACCACCGGCCTGCCTGCTGATTTGACCAACGAAAAAATTGCGCTCCTGCACGGCAGTCTTCTGACCGGGGAGCGCCTGTCTGTGGGCAGAAAAGACTGTGCAGCCTGCACAGTACCTTTTCCACGCCTATAAACTTATAAAAGTATACCACAACCACTAGGGTTCTTCAAGGCGATATTTTTTAAGAACCGTAAAGAAAGGGTGAAAAAGATGCAGATAAACAAAAAAGCGATGGAAGAATATCCATCGCTTGCTGGCGCCTCTTGCCTGACTCGAACAGGCGACACCCTGATTAACAGTCAGGTGCTCTAACCGACTGAGCTAAAGAGGCATATCAGTGACTGCGAGAAATATTATACCGCAGTCACCGCACTTTTGCAAGCCCTTTTTGCAAAAAATGCTGAGTAATTTGTCAGTTATGAAAAAAGCAGCGCAAAAACGCCCGTAGGTGCTTCTGCGCTGCTATAAAAGAATGCTTTTTTGAAATTACTTCAGTTTGCTCTTGGCCTTCATGCGCTGGTCGTGGTTCAGGATCTGCTTACGGATACGCAGATTCTCCGGGGTGACCTCCAGCAGCTCGTCCTGTGCCAGGAACTCCAGGCAGCCCTCCAGGCTCAGCTTGCTGATGGGGATCAGGCGCAGAGCGTCGTCAGAGCCGGAAGCACGGGTGTTGGTCAGGTGCTTGGTCTTGCAGACGTTGACATCCACATCCTCGCCGGAAGCGGTGTAGCCGATGACCATGCCCTCGTAGACCTTTTCGCCGGCACCCACCAGCAGAGTGCCGCGCTGCTGCGCGTTGAACAGGCCGTAGGTGACGGCCTCGCCGGTCTCAAAGCTGACCAGAGAACCGGTGGAGCGGTTGGCGATCATGCCAGCCCAGACGTCATAGCCGTCGAAGATCTGGTTGATGATGCCCTCGCCGTGGGTATCGGTCAGGAACTGGTTGCGGTAGCCGAACAGGCCGCGGCTGGGCATACGGAACTCCAGACGCACACGGTCGGTGCCCAGAGACTCCATCTGCTGCAGGATAGCCTTGCGCTGGCCCAGACCGGTCATGACAGCACCCTGATACTGGGTGGGGACATCGATGACGACATGCTCCATAGGCTCGTAGGTCTTGCCGTCGATGACCTTGGTCAGAACGTGCGGGGGAGAGACCTGCAGCTCATAGCCTTCACGGCGCATGGTCTCGATCAGGATGGACAGGTGCAGCTCACCACGGCCCATGACACGGAAGGAATCAGTGGTGGCGGAGTCCTCCACCTTCAGGGCCACGTCCTTCAGCAGTTCCTTCTGCAGACGGTCGCGGATCTGACGGCTGGTGACGAACTTGCCCTCACGGCCGGCCAGCGGGCTGTCGTTGACCGAGAAGGTCATCTCCACGGTGGGGTCGTTGATCTTGACGAAGGGCAGCGGCTCCACGTTGGAGGGGCTGCACAGGGTGTTGCCGATGGTGACGTCGGGCAGACCGGAGAATGCCACGATATCACCTGCGGTGATGTTGTCGCACGGCTGACGGCCGTTGGCCTGAAGTCGTACAGCTTGGTCAGACGGCCGCGCATCTTCAGGTCGGGGTTGTGCCAGTCGCACACGACCACTTCCTCACCCACCTTGGCAACGCCGTTCTGGATACGGCCGATGCCGATGCGGCCCACGAACTCGTTGTAGTCCACAGAGGAGACCAGCATCTGGAAGGGAGCTTCAGGGTCGCCCTCGGGCGGCTTGATGGTGCTCAGCAGGGTGTCGAACAGGGGAATCAGGTCGGTGCCGGGCACATCGGGGTCCAGGCTGGCGGTGCCGTCACGGCCGCAGCAGAACAGGATGGGGCAGTCCAGCTGTTCGTCGGTAGCGCCCAAGTCCATCAGCAGGTACAGCACCTCGTCGATGACTTCCTTGATGCGGGCATCGGGACGGTCGATCTTGTTGATAGCCACCACAAGGCTCAGGTTCTGCTGCAGAGCCTTTTGCAGCACAAAGCGGGTCTGGGGCATCGAGCCCTCGGCAGCGTCCACCAGCAGCAGCACGCCGTTGACCATCTTCAGCACGCGCTCCACCTCGCCGCCAAAGTCGGCGTGGCCCGGGGTGTCGACAATGTTGATTTTGACGCCCTTGTAGGTGCAGGAGCAGTTCTTAGCCAGAATGGTGATGCCGCGCTCACGCTCGATATCGCCGCTGTCCATCACGCGCTCGGCCACGGCCTGATTGTCGCGGAAAGCGCCGCTCTGACGCAGCAGGGCATCCACCAGCGGTGGTCTTGCCGTGGTCAACGTGAGCGATAATGGCAACGTTGCGCAAATCGTTACGAACCATAAATTTCTACCTCTCTATTTAAAAAGACTCATAAAATACGAACGAACGTCATACAAACCTAAGTTTATAACAGAAGAGGGTGGTTTGTCAAGATTGTATAAAAATTTTTTCTGCAATTCAGCATTATGCCCGTAAACTTCCCGCAGATTTGTGCGGCGTGTACCTTAAAAATATGCTATACTAAAACCATAAAACGAACCGGAGGTGTTTTGCATTGAAGCTGACATTTTTAGGCGCGAACCACGAGGTGACCGGCAGCTGCACCATGCTGGAAGCGGCAGGGCAGCGTTTCCTCATTGACTACGGCATGGAGCAGGGCAAGAATGTGTACGAAAACCAGCCCTTGCCCGTAGCCCCCGGCGAGATCGACTTTGTGCTCATCACCCATGCCCATATCGACCATACCGGTCTTTTGCCGCTGCTGGTGCGCAACGGCTTCCGGGGCAGGATCTATGCCACCAGGCCCACGGCAGAACTGTGCAGCATCATGCTGCGCGACTCGGCGCACATTCAGGAATTTGAAGCCGAGTGGAAAAACCGCAAGGGCAAGCGCTCCGGCGCAGAGCCGGTGGAGCCCATGTACACTGTGCAGGATGCCGAGGCCGCCTGCCGCCTGTTCCGGGGTGTGGAGTACGGCAAGCGTATCGAGCTTGCCCCGGGCATCGAGGCACGGTTCGTGGACGTGGGGCACCTGCTGGGCTCTGCCAGCATCGAACTGTGGATCACCGAGGGCAGCACCACCACAAAGCTGGTGTTCTCCGGCGATATCGGCAATCTGAATCAGCCCATCATAAAGGACCCTACCTACATCCAACAGGCAGACTATGTGTTCATGGAGTCCACCTACGGCGACCGCAACCACGACCCCGGCCGGACTATGTGGCAGAACTGGCAAAAATTTTGCAGCGCACCTTTGACCGGGGCGGCAACGTGGTGGTGCCCGGCTTTGCCGTGGGACGCACGCAGGAGATGCTATATTTTTTGCGGGAGATCAAGGAAAAAGGGCTGGTCAAGGGGCACGGCAACTTCCCGGTCTACATCGACAGCCCGCTTGCCACCGAGGCCACCCGCATCTTCCGGGATACAGACCCCGACTGCTTTGACGCCCAGACCCGTGCGCTGCTGGAAAAGGGCATCGACCCCATCAACGTGCCGGGGCTGCGCATCAGCGTGACCAGCGATGACTCCCGCATGATCAACACCGACCGCACGCCCAAGGTCATCCTATCTGCCAGCGGCATGTGCGAAGCCGGACGCATCCGCCACCACCTCAAGCACAACCTGTGGCGACCGGAATGTACCATGTTCGTGGGCTTTCAGGCCGTGGGCACCTTGGGGCGCACCCTCATCGAGGGAGTGGACTCGGTCAAGCTGTTCGGTGAGCCCATCGAGGTAAAGGCGGAAATCTGTCAGCTGACCGGCATGTCCGGCCACGCGGACAAGGACGGTCTGCTGCGCTGGGTGAACGCCTTTACGGAAAAGCCCCGGCGGGTGTTCGTGATCCACGGCGAGGATGAGGTGGAAAACCGCTTCGTGGACACCCTGACCGAGCAGGGCTTTACCGCCTGTGCACCCTACAATGGTGCGCAGTGGGCCATCGGTGCCGAGGGTGCAGTCTGCCTGCAGGAGGGCACGAAGGTCCGTGTGGAGCAGAGGACAGGCGAGGGTGCAAACCGCGCCGCTACCGTGTTCCAGCGGCTGCTCAGCGCCGGCAAGCGCCTGCTGCGGGTCATTGAGCACAACGAGGGCGGCGCCAACAAGGATCTGGCCAAATTTGCTGATCAAATCAACGCTCTGTGCGACAAATGGGACAGGTAATGCTGCGGCTTTCTGCAGCAGAGCAGCCCGGGAAAAACGCAGCAGCGTCAAAAGCTTCCGGGCATACTGCACCGCTGAAAAAAGAGGAGAGATTTTTGTAAAAACCGTTGACAAGCGTCCCACCAGCTGGTATAATAACCCATGTCGTCAGGCATGAAGCCAAGCATCTGGGGGTTTAGCTCAGCTGGGAGCCCAAGGTACTCGGTTACACACCCCCAAGATGCAACTAAATAGAAAATTTCTTGTTTGAGCATTCTCTTTCCAGAAGCTACCGCTTCTGGAAAATCATGGGGGATTAGCTCAGCTGGGAGAGCGCTTGCATGGCATGCAAGAGGTCACCGGTTCGATCCCGGTATTCTCCACCACCTGTTCAAACAAGAATTTATGTAGCACTGTTGATTTTCAACAGTGCTTTTCTTTTTGTCCAAACGGATTTTTTGAAGAATCTACTAACTTTGCCTGATTTTCAAGATTTGCAGCCGATCCATAGTGCAACCCCCATTCTTTGATGTTTCGTTGCTTTTCAAAAATGTTGTTTGTTGCCCGACTGTTCAGCAGGCAGTCGAATCGATTCCCTCAAAATACTGTGAGAGGTTGAAGTTAAAGCTGACACTGATCTGATACCCACGATAGACATCTACCCTGCGGATGAGCTGGTTGACGATCATCTTCTTTGCTTCAAAGGTAGCGTGGTCATAGAGGTCTGCGTAAGAGATCAGTTCTTCATACTGCTTTGCAACTTCCTCCATCAGTTCCGTAGTCTTTTCCAGTTCCGCACTGGCAGATTCGCAGAGAGATTCTGCCTCCTTGAGTTTTTCTTCCTGCGTTGTGATCATCTCAGCTAGGATCTCTTTCGGCAAGGCGCTTTCGCCCTTGATGCAGGCCAGAATCTCAGCTTTCAGGGAAAGCAGGTCTTTTTCCGCCTTGTCCCGTTGTGCCTGAAGTGTTTGCAAGTGGCTCTTGCGTTCGGCAAGTTCCCGTTCGTACCGCTTTGTGATGAGCTGTTCTTTCGGGATGCCCTTCATCCTGGCAAAAAGACTTGCCGCACCAGCTTGTCGATGATCTCATCCAGAATGTGTACAGTGTAGCCTGTCTGCCCGGTGCATTCGGTCTGCTTGCGGAGTTTGCCGTAGCAGGTGTAGCGGACACGCAGAGTATCATCCAACGAGCCATCCGGCAACTTACGCCATTTCCGGCTGGTAGTCAATGCCAGCTTCGCACCGCAGTGTCCACAGTAGGCGTTTCCGGCAAGCAGTGACTGCCCACGGGTATTCAGCGGGACGTGGTGCTCCGCTTCTTCTGCCGCATGAGCGGAACGGCACTCCCGGATGCGCTGTGCCGCATCAAACTGCTTCTGCGAAATGATCTGCAATTCCGGTATTACCTCAGACCGGGCTTCGCCGCAGCGGAGAACGCCCGTGTAGGTCAGGTTTGCGACCATTCCCCGGATGCTTGCCGGATGCCAGCACTTGCCAGACCTTGCGCGATAGCCAGCGTTGTTCAGATAGGTAGCAATGTGCTGTGGACCATAGCCCTCATACACATACTTGTCAAAGACAATCCGCACTACGGCAGCTTCCTGCTCGTTGATGTGCAGCTCATACAGTTCGTGCTTACGCTTGTTGATACGCCCATTCCGTACAAGGTCATAGCCATAAGGCGCATTTCCGCCCTTGAAGTGACCTTCCTCCACAAGCTGACGCAGACTGGTGCGGGTTCGGACGGAAGTTTTTTCGCTTTCGCCATCTGCCTGCCAGAAGCGGATGTAGTTCAGCAGTTTGTCGGTGTGGTTGTCGAAACGCTGCTCCCCCTCTTGGGTACTCCATACCCGGATGCCGTTCCGTACAAACCATTCCACAACAAAGGGAGTTTCATCTGCGATACGACCAATGCGGTCAAACATGAACACCAGCAGGATATCGAACTTTCCCTTCCGGGCATAGTCCTTGATGATTTGCAGCTTGTCGCGGGCGGCGGCACGGACTTTGTGGCCAGACACGCCCTCTTCCTGTTCTTCATGGACGATGACCCAGCCCTTCGATTCAGCGAATTTGTGGCAAGCCTTTCGCTGCATGGGCAGGTCAGCTTCATGGTTAGAATTGAAATCCACCTGCTTATCGGTGGAAACGCGGTACAGACAGCATACACGATTATTCGTCATAAATATTCTCACTTTCTTTCAGTGAGATGAATGATGATTCGGTTGTCAAAGAACATTTGGGAGCAGTTCCCTGGTTGACCCGAACACCGCTTCCATCTCCAGTATAGCGTATAACGTGTGTTTCGTCCATACCTTTCAGCTTGCTTTCTTCGTATAACTTGTTGCAAGCAGGATGTCACGGATGCGCTCAAAGGTTTCGGTGTTGGCTTCCTTAGCAAAGCTGAGAACGACCGGATAACCGTTGATCACCAGATACTGCTTATTGGGGTCGTTGTCCAAGGGGATGTTGGTTGCGAGCTGAGAAAACTTTTCTGTCATTGCATCACTGTTCCTTTATGATTCTGTTTCTTTTTTGATTCATGTGCCGATCATCCAATCAGTTCTTTCAATCGTTCCAGTTTTTCCTGTGTTGTTTCCTTGCGGAAGCTGACCCCGATGCAGGAGACGGGAACGCACATTTCCAGCAGGCGGTCGTAGATGCGGGCGTGGGCGGTATCCTGCGGATGCCGTATCTCGTCCAGTGTCAGATTGGTCGTGACGATCAGGGGCTTCCGGCTGCGGTAGCGACTGTCTACAATGTTGTAGATCTGTTCCAGTGCGTACTCGGTGCCACGCTCCATACCGAAATCGTCAATGATGAGCAGGGGATAGCAAAGACAGCCTGTCCACGACCTCATTCCGCCCGGAAAAGTTGTTGTTCAGTTCGTTCAGGATGTGGGCAAAGTTCGTCATGCGCACAGGCACCTCCTGAGCCATCAGAGCGTTCGCAATGCAGCCGGCAAGGAAACTCTTGCCCGTGCCAACGCCGCCCCAGAAAAGCAGTCCGATGTTCTCTGTGTGCATAGTCTGCCACTGCTCCACATAGCGGTGTGCATGGTGCATCTGTGGGCAGTGCCCGTTGTCGTTTGCGAATGTCCAGTCCAGCATAGCGAAATCAGAAAAGCCGTCTGCTTTCAGCCGCCGCACAAGGTCGAGGTGCTTCCGTTCCTTAATAGCTGTTTCCTGTTGTTCCCGTTCAGCCTTGTGACAGGCACATTCTACCGGATGCTTGTTCTTTCCCATCAGGACAAGACCTTTGGCAAAGAAGGCTTCCTTGGGCGTTTGGCACTTGCCGCAGTAGAGCAAACCAACTGCCCCATAATAATCCATTGCGTTTTCAGGCATACTGGAAACAGATTGTTCCAAAATCTTCTCAATCGTTTTTATAGGCTTTCTCCTTCCGCAAAGGTGTATTCCGGGATACCCGGTGCTGTCTTTTTCTCTGATTGCTGCCGCTTTGCCCAGATACGCAGCGTTGCAGCATGGTCGGCGTACTTTCTTCCGGTAGACTGGATATAAGCTGAAAGCTGCTCGATCAGATCATCCAGCCCGGAGAAATCGGCTTTGAGCTGATTGTACTCTTTTTCCGTCAGAAAGACATTTTGATATTCTCCAAAGGTCAAATAAGCATCTGTTGTTTTTATCAGGTGGTTATCTTTCAGGTTGTTCTTGTTACGTTGGTTAGGTGTGCATTTTTGCATGATCATACTGTGCGTTTCTGCACACTCATGCTGTGCGCTGGTGCATACTGTGACTGCGCAATTCTGCACAGTATGCGGAACTTTGAGCAAGATGTGGCTGGGTGTGGAAAAGCCGTAGCGCACCTGCTCGGCAAGTTCCGCTTTTTCCAGTTCAGCAAAAGAGCGTGTTACGCTGGAAACGCAAAGAACCCAAATCCTTCGCCAGATTGGAAAGCGGATAGATCACATAAATGCGCCCCTGCTCGTCCACCCAGTTGTTTTTCTGTGAGAGTGTCGCACGGTCGAGCAGCAGCGTGTAGAGCAGTTTTGCAGTGTGGCTTAAATCGGTATTTAGAAGAAACCGGGCATAGGGCAGATACTGCGGCAATGGCATATTGGGTTTCAAATAGTCTGAAATAATCTTCACCTCCAATTTTTACGTCCTATCATGGTGCTTTAGGGGTTCGAGAATTACAAGCGCAAGATTCGCCCGTGTCGCCTCAAAACTCACTTTCGTGATTTTGGCCGACGGCGACCTTGCTGGAGATTTCGCTCCCCAGTCCCTCGATGAAATCTGAAAATCTACAATTTTCAGATTTGGCTCCCCATAAAAATGGTGAGCAGCCGAGATGCAGGGCATCATCGGGAAAGCGTGGGACTGCATCCCACACCCTGCACCGAACAACCAGTCAACAGAGATTTGCAAATCCCTGTGGTCTGCTTGTCCGGCTTTTTGCTGTCGGTCTCTCCGCAAGCTGTTCCTGCCCAATCTACTCCGGCGTTCCGACTTCCTTTGGTGCGCTCTTGTCGTGGCGGAACTTCCCCGGAAAGTCATAGTGGCTTGCAGCTGACTATTCGGTTGTCAAGGAACACGGGTTTTCAATCATAGAATTGGAGAAAGCCCGTTTCGCAAGGTACTTTCAAAAACTTTACAGATTTTTTGCTTTCTCACAAATAGGAATCCGCAAGGGCGGTTTCATATACAATTTTTTGAAATTTTCAAAAATTCACATAGACCCACGAGGCAGAGCATCGTGGCTGGGAGATGAATTTCATCGAGCCAATCAGTAGAAACAGACGGTTCTGCATGAGGGTATGGGGAGCAGAATCCCCATCAAGATGCCCGGCACGAAAAGCCTAAATGGAATTTCGAGTTACTCCGGGCGAATCTTGCCCTGATAAATGTGCAGGCAGTGATCTTCGGAGAATCCAGCGTTAGCATTGAGATTGCTGGTTTCCACCGCTGTTCAAGCGTTTTTTTACGTTCTGAAGATACCGGCTGGCACGGTCAATAAAAATCAGCAGCTTCTCATTGTTTTTCGGTTCGGTAAGAATATCCGGGTATTCACGAAAGCACATTTCCCACCGCCGGACAAAATCCTCCTGCGCTCCCTGAATCTCGCACATCATGGCTTCGCCATCTGCCAAGCGGCGAGGTGAATAGATGCTCTTGACGGCATCCTTGAGATTCTGTTTTTCTTCCTTGTTGAGTCCTTTCTTATGCCCCTGAATGTCTTGCTTGAAGGTCGTTATAAACTCATTGCCCTTTGAAGGCGAAGAATACGAATCCGTGATACTGGAATCCCGTTCGCCTTTAGGCTTACGAAGCTCTGCCACAACTTCGGGACGCTTTTCCTTTGGAACCTTTGCAATCGAGGAAATTTCACGGTCGGTTGCCCGGATCTTTCCACTCAGGATTTCTTTCTGCGCTCCGGGTACTGCCTCCTCCGCAGCTTCCACACCTTTTGCAAATTGCTCTGCACGGTAAACATAACTTTCGGATGTTCCATGTTCCGCAGCGACCTTCGATCGTGAACCGTGCTTTGTGCGGTCTGGTTCATTTTGAACCAGACCACTTTCAGATGCCAAAGTATACTGATTGCCGTGAAACGATTTGATTTGCTTTTCCGCTTCTGCCTGCTTTCCGATCAGGAACTTTTTCTGTTCTGGGGTCAGGTTTCGCCGCCCAAGCTGATTTTTACAGATCCATACGAGTGCTTCATAACGGCTGGAAAATTCTTTTTCGATGACTTCAAATGGAATAAATGGATATTTCCGAAGAATTTGATAGCGTGTATGTCCATCCACAATATAGCCGTTCCACGTGATGATCGGATTCAGTACACGTTCTTCTTTGAGGATGTTCATTTCCAGTTGGTGGGTTTCCTCAAACGACGGAGGGTTGATTTGATTCTGGAACTCCGGATCGATTTTAAGCTGGCTCAGTTTTGTCATAGGCAAACCATCCTTTCTGAAATGAAATAGAATATCATTGTTCTTACGCCGTTCTCTCTGCACGGATTTCCTACCCCCTTCCGGCGGCGTTTTCCGGCTCTCCCATTTGGGGGTCATGGCTGGGTATCCCATGCAGACGGTCATGCGGTTTTCAAGGTTCAATAGGGGGTGAAACTAGATTAACACATTCATAGAAGAATTTTTTAGGAGGTCGTACCTCCGGTTTTTGGGTTGTAAAAAAGCGGAAGTAATGCTTCCGGTTTTCTACTGTAAACCATTGAAAAAATTGTATCACATCGTAAATTTCATTTTTAGGAACTGGTAGTTCCGGTTTTTAAAAAAATGAAGTGAATTTCAAGGCAAAATCGGAACTATTGGTTCTGGTTTTGCGTATCAACGTAATTTCAAATTTGGGGTGCCGTTCTCTCTGCATGGTGTTCCTGCCCCCCTTCCGGCGGCGTTTTCCGGCTCTCCCACTTGGGGGTCATGGCCGGGTATCCCATGCAGACAGTCATTCAGTTTTCAAGGTTCAATTGGTGTCTTGCTGGTAGCTTATCACACTTTCAAAAGAATTTTTAGGACCTGACAGGTCCGGTTTTGAGGGAGAAAACCGGACTTGGGAGGTCCGGTTCTGTGAACGGCTCCGAATAGAGCATATCATAATATCACTCAAATTTTTAGGAGGTGATACTTCCGCTTTTTGCCTTCAAAACCGGAAGTAATAGTTCCGGTTTGATGCGATATTGAATGAATCAACGACAATTTTATAAAGCACGTTTTTCTAAGAAAATTCACTTATTCAGCGTCCGTTAAGATGCAGAACTAGCGCATTCTTGTGCTGAACATCGGGTTTGAGCGAAGCTCAACAAGTGTTTTTGAATTTGGATTTGAAAAATCGGATTCAAAAATTGCGAGGTGGTATCGGCTCGCCCTGCTTGCGGCGGTTGCAAACTCGAAAATTTTTGTGCAGAAAAATAACCGCCCGCTTCAAGTTGAACTTGAAAACGGACGGTCTCGGTTGCAAAATGTTTTTCAAATTTGGAGGGTGCATTGAGAGGCTTCATAGCGCCCGCAAGCAGTGTGTCTGTTACAAACACCATTTTTGCTTCGCAAAATGCTTGTTGGGAACACCCAAACCCGTGAACCGCATCCGCTGGATGCAGGCTGCTCGATGGTATCGCTTTACAAAACTCCAGCTTACAGTATGTTCACCTAAACAGGTAAAATTGTTTCCTATTAGGCGGCTACGATCGTAATCTTCGGATTCATTGTCGGGTCAAGAAGTCCTAAAATGGTACTCATTGCATCACTGGAAATCTTGATATCCCCATAGCCAGAGTCCATTTTTCCGTTAGGTCCAACTCCATCAAGGAAAAGTACAGAGCCTCCATTTGCCGAAGCGCTATGCGCGGTTTGTCCATCGCCGTTGAATCCAAAGCAGATACAGGCAGTCGAGGATTTCTTCGAGAATTTCACATACATATTCTCACAGCCTCCTTTATCAGCCCAATCACGGGACACATTGGAACGAGACTGAAGGGTATTGTAGAAGGCCGAGCTCGAGTCACAGACCCAGACACTGTCCTCGTTGATCTTGATAAAAGGAAGTTTTGTATTCTGCGTCGTATTAGAGAACGCAAAGCAGATAGGGAATGTCCCCGCCGGAGTCTTATGGTCTCCCTCCGTCTTGTGCTCAGTAATACCGTTGGAGCCGATAAATGCAGCTGTCTGAAAGTCCTGAATCCACTGTCCATCCTGATAGTGCTTTGCAGTGTGAGAACTGCAGTATTTCCCGAGGCTTCTACCCGGATATTCTGGGTGGAATCCAGTACGACTTCCGGAGCGCTGCTTTCTGCCTCAGACGTAGCAGAAACTGTGGTGGAAGCGGCAGAAGAAGCATCCGGCCGCGATTCAGGCAGGGCAGTTTCACTGGAAGAAATGCTGCTTTCTGCCTGCGCGGCCGTTGCTGCGGAAACATCGGCCACAGAAGGTGCAGAGGGATTTTGTTCCGAAGGCTTGCTGTTAAGGAACACAAACGCAAAACCTCCCAGCAAAAGCACAACAAGCACAATAACAAGAATAACCCACCATTATGAGGACGGACAGGTCGGGGCGTTTCTGCTTTTGATGGCTTAGAAGCAGTTTCCTTCGGAGGATTCTTTTCTCCTGTTTCGGGCTTGGGCGCAGTCACAGGAGTAGGTCCTTCCTTTTCCTTTGAAGGGGGAGTATATGCAGGCATATTACGAGTTGGCTGACGTACTACTTCCGGAGATTGCCCCTCTTCACAAACGCTCTGGGTGGGCGTATTTGTTTCTTTGGTAGGCTCGAGATCTAACGACAGTTTTGGCATTTCTACAGGTGTTGGATGTTGCTGCCTCCGGACAGGTGTTGCAGGGACAGGCTCTTCTGCGGGAGGCTCCGGTGATGCCGTGTTATTCTCATGAGATTCTTTTTCAGAGTCAAAAGATTTGCCACATACAGAGCAGAATCTCTGATTTTCAAATCGCGCAGGCGTGTGACAATAAGCACATATTTTCATAATTTATTCTCCTGAAATTTCTCCACAGGATTAGTTGAACATATCATAGATTTCTTTTGCTTTGCATGGTAGATATCAGAAGCAGTTTGTACACCATCCTGAATTTTTTTCAAAGCATCTTCCGGGGTCATGTTCCATGGATTCGAGCTATCTGCGGTTGAACTGCTTGCAGAAGAGCTTTCGGTCGGCGCACTGGGTTGAGGTGCAGAAGGGGGCGTGCTTTCTGCTCCGCTGGAGTTCTTGTTACCGGAGCCATTTTTGCTATTCGAAGGAGCAGGTTCTGCTTTTGGCGAAATTTGAATAACCTTCTCTTCCTGATACGGAATGGAAGCAATCGCTACACCGTGGCCGTCAGGAGAAGCGTCGTACCAGTAAATCGTGTCGAACCGGATAAATGCAACCTGATTATCGCTAATCTGCTCCACCGTCGTGCGAGTTCCGTTAACAGCAGTGTAGCTACCAGACTGAGTCCCTGAATCACTTGCGGCTGTGAAAGTCATAGTACCATTCTCATAGCCATCCGTATAGTTGCCAGAAAATTCAAGAACGGTTCCGTCTGCAATTGTTTTACGGTAAGTACCCATGCCGTTGGGAAGATCATTATTCCACGAGCCACTGTAAATACTATGATTTACGGCAAACAGCTGAATACCGTTTCCAAGACGCTTTCCGTTGTTCATCTGACCATAATAGAGACCGTTGCCATCGGATACAAGCATCTGCGAACCGCTCGGCAGACTTGCCCGGATAATATCCCATTCTGAGCTATTGGTCATCAGCCAACCATTTGCGTAAGTCAATACATTTTCATCCAGAGAACCAGCAGTCTCGAGCTGCTGTAATACAGTCGTTAGCGCATCGAAGTCACCAGCCTCGAACAGACTGATAATGTTCTGATACGACTCTGTCATCGAACTCAGCTCCGCCAGATATGCTGCGGGTTCCTCGATTTCCTGACCATTTACGAGCAACTTTTTCAGCACAGGCAAGCTGTTAACCGCCTGAACCTGACATTGGTCTACGCCAAGTGTCGTCAGACCGGTCAAAGCGGCAACAGGAGTATAATCAATGATTTTATTTTCGTCCAAAAAAGCTCTTCCAGATATGTACAATTTCGGAGGAAAGAAATATCGGTCAGGCCATTCCCCGAAAGGTCCAATTTGCGAAGAGAGACGGGCCAGCTCACACCATCGCACTGGCTGCTGCTCAACTGACAGTTTGTCAGGGAGAGGGATTCCAACGCTGAAAGGGACGCCAGCGAAGAAAGCCCGTCCGGAAAAACAGCACCGTCAATAGAAAGCTCCGTCAACGCCTGCAGCGTGCTCAATTCATTCAGCTTTCTGGCGTCCAAATCGATATTTCCAGTAATCGATAGACTGGTCAGACCAGACAACCTGCACAGGTTGTTCCAATCTTCATCCGAAGGAGATTCAACGGAAAGACTGGCGGTATCTGCAATGCTATAAGAAATGCCTCCAACGGTCGCATTTTTGCTCAGCGCGATTTTTTTCCAGAGGAAAAAGCCGCCGAGCAATGCAGCTGCAAAGATAATAACAAGCAGAACCAGAAAAACCTTTGGTGGGCCTTTTTTTGACTGAGAAATCGGCATTTCCGAAACGGCATCCACCAAATCAGCCGGAGTATCCGGTAAAGTCTCGGATGAAGCCTCGGGTTCCGGTCGTGTTTGAAAGAAAGATTCTGCCGGGGCGTTCTGCACTTCTTCGGCAGGAAGCGACGGGATATTTTCAGGCTGAGAAGATTTCGAGGCCGGTGTTTCAGGCTGAACAGGAAGCACCGGTATAGGTTCCAGAGGCGGAATTCCAACGGGCTTTTTCGGTTCAGGTCGAACCGTTTTGCGTCGAGCAGGTGCGGCGGCAGGCTCAGCCGGGACTTCGGGCTTTGGCTCCGCAACCTTCCTCCGCGCAGGAACATTTTCGCTCTTTTCCTCGGTTTTACTCTCCTGAGGCTGTTTCGGAACACGAACTCTCACAGGAGTTTCAGGGAGCTTCAGATTCATTCGTTTCAAATGGCCTGCCACATTTAGCACAGAATTTTTGTTCATCCAAACGTGCAGAAGTGCCGCAATATTGACATACTTTCATAACATACTTCCTTAAAAATAACCTTCCGTATGATTCAGGGTCGTGCAAAATGGAATCGGAACGGTTCCGCACCGGGGAGCCCAACAATGGCATCGCCTAACCCCAGACGCGAAATATCCCAGTCTTCTACAACGTAGGCATCCCGTATCTGTTCAGAGATGCCGCGTCCCTGCACCGCTGACATAAACACCTCTTTCTTTCGGTTCTGTCCAAAGAATTCTTTAATATACCGGACAGAACCTGCATCGTTGCATCGAAAAAAGATGCCCGTCAGGAAACCAGATAGCAGACTGTGTGCACGAGCTTCACCATAGATATCAGCGATCTGCTCGATATTCTGATAACCAATCAGAAACTTGATGCCCAAACTACGTCCAAAGTTAACAGCGTCATCCACATGACGCAGATTAGGCAGAAGACTGAACTCGTCCGTGATAAAATAGACGCTTCCTGCACTCTTTTTGCGGCAGAGTGCTTCTTTGATTGCCAAATCAAACATCAGGCTGTAAATGGGAGCCAGCATAGAACCAATGCCCAAATCATACTCAATAAAAACGCAGCGCCCACCTTTTGCACGTACAAGCTGACGGAGAGAAAGCGTTCCTTTCTTTTTGAAGTTTCCGATGAACATCTCCCGCACGGCCTGCTGCATCTCTGACAAAACGCCCTGCGTCTGTGCAGAAGAATCGTCCGCAATATAACTTACCATAGATCGTGTAGACTTACGCATATTCAGCAACCTGCGCAGGTCAGAAGACGGTGTGCTGTCCAGAAAATCTTTGAGATGTTCATTGTTCATGAGGTCTTCTTTTCCGTAGTCGATAAAATGCGCCAATACAGCTGAAAAAATATCTTTAGCTGCATTTGGAAAGAACGGCTGATTTGTTTTTTCGATTTTTTCTCGGAAGAGCGCATTTGCAATTTCGATGATATTTTCTTCCATATGCTCATCGTGCTCAATTTCATTATAGATATTCCAGTAGTCCGGGCCGTTCGGACCAGTAGCTGTACCGTCATTGCTGATAACAACATCTCCGGGCGAGTAGAATTCCCGATAAAAGTCTCCTTTCGTATCGAAGATTATCACAATATCTTCCGTTGTGAGATTGTTCAGCAGTTGATTCAGCAGCTGATTGATCGTGTTCGTCTTACCAGTACCAATACCTCCCAGAAGCATAATGTGCCGGCTGAGCAGATTTTCATCCAAATTGATGACTTGCCCTGCGCTGCTTCCATCTCCACGCAAAGTACATTTCACAGGGCCAACCGGATAGGGTACTGGTTTATCGTGAAGCAATCGACCATCAAATACTTCTATTTTTTCATCAGTTCCACTTGCAACCGCCTCCTTATTATTGACTGATTCCATTATCTTGCGAGCTTGATTCTGCCGGAGCTTCCGCGCTACCAGAAGACGCGGGATCCTCACCCGAAATACCATTGTCTTGATCATTAGAAGCATCAGGCACACTGTCTCCATCGGAAATCCCGTTGTCCTCTTTGGAAGCTGGAGTTTGACCTGAATCGTCATCCGAAATGCCGTTATCGCTGGCTTGAGAGGGAGAATCCTCGGGCGTATCAGAGATGCCATTTTCTTCCGCACTCATCGCCGCCGCATCATCATCGGAAGAGCCGTCTTCGATTCCGTTGGACTCATTCTCTTCATCCTGCGGGTCATCTGCATCTTCGATTCCGTTTTCATCCTCTCTGTTTTTGTCGTCTGTTTCATCATCGTCAGGGTCTTGTTCTTCGTCATCGATTTGATCTTTATCAGACGCCTTGCCTTCGGTGGCCTCTTCGGCGTCCTCGGGATTCTCGTCCTCACCGTTTTCTTCGGCGTCCTCAGGATTCTCGTCTTCGCCGGTTTCTTCGGCGTCCTTAGGATTCTCGTCCTCACCGTTCTCTTCGGTGTCCTTAGGATTCTCGTCCTCACCGTTCTCTTCGGTGTCTTCGGGGTTCTCGTCTTCACCGTTCTCTTCGGTGTCCTCGGATTCCTCGTCCTCGCCGTTCTCTTCAGTGTCCTCGGATTCCTCGTCCTCGCCGTTCTCTTCAGTGTCCTCGGGTACCTCGTCCTCGCCGGTTTCTTCAGCATCCTCGGGTTCCTCGTTCTCACAGTTCTCTTCGGCGTCCTCAGGATTCTCGTCTTCGCCGGTTTCTTCGGCGTCCTTAGGATTCTCGTCCTCACCGTTCTCTTCGGTGTCCTTAGGATTCTCGTCCTCACCGTTCTCTTCGGTGTCTTCGGGGTTCTCGTCTTCACCGTTCTCTTCGGTGTCCTCGGATTCCTCGTCCTCGCCATTCTCTTCGGTGTCCTCGGATTCCTCGTCCTCGCCGTTCTCTTCAGTGTCCTCGGATTCCTCGTCCTCGCCGTTCTCTTCGGTGTCCTCGGATTCCTCGTCCTCGCCGTTCTCTTCGGCATCCTCGGGATTCTCGCCCTCACCGTTCTCTTCGGTGTCCTCGGATTCCTCGTCCTCGCCGTTCTCTTCGGCATCCTCGGGATTCTCGCCCTCGCCGGTTTCTTCAGCATCCTCGGGTTCCTCGTTCTCACCGTTCTCTTCGGCGTCCTCGGGTTCCTCGTCCTCATCAGCTTCTTCGGTGTCCTCGGACTCCTCTCGCTTACGGTCATCTTCTGTCTGGTCAGACTTTTTATCCTCGTTATTATCTTCCCTTGCCGAGGGAGGCAATCCACTATAATCAGCAGGTGCATATTCGTCTCGGATATCAAAGTCCACTTGATCAGCTTCTTCCATCAGAGCCTTATATTCTTCTGGCGACATTGATTCTCTGGCAGCATCCGGATTAGGGGCATCATAGATTTCATCTCCCAGAGAGGCAACGATTCGTTCCTCCTCCGCTTGATCGGCGTAACTTTCGTTTGAAAAAGAAAGATGAACATTTTCGGTATGACCATCCGGATATGTAATTTTGTCATTGACCATAAAAGCCGAGGGGCGGTCTCCGGACTTTCCATCCACATAAGCGATTTTCGTACTGTCGATAGACGCTCCATTTTTCAAGGCATCCGTTTCGCCGCGCTCCATACCCCGCCATCCATAGCGGTTCACATCGTGGTGCTGAGGGACAATATTGCTAGGGTCATTACTTCCTCCAAGAGAAGATGCCTGAATATGGCCTCGCTCATCGCCAGGAAGGTAGGCGCTCGTTCGGGAAGGCATTCCTTTGTGATTTCCCTTTGTAATTTCAAGATTGCCATTGGACGTTACTGTTCCTGTGTTTGGATCAACAACAGTATAGTTGCCTCTTAAATTTTCTCCCGTTTCAGAAGTTCTGCCATGTAACTCCCTGTTTGCCGAAGCTGTAGGTTTCTGGGCGCGGCTCCACGCTCCCATCCATCGGATTGGCGCTCTGCAACGATATCTCTTTCCCGCTCAGGAACACCCGGTCGGCTATCCGAATCGGCGGAATTTGAGGCCGCATTGGAGGCTGTCTGAGAAGGGAATGACAAAAGACTATCCTGAAAACGTTCTCCCCGAATCTGCGCTGCCGACTTGCCTACAGGCGCGGCAGACTGCACGTTGCTGGGTGCCTGATCATTGGCGATCTGGACAGGCACTTTCAGTCCCAGCTCCTTTGCCGCAAGGACACGATGTTTACCGTCATCCAAAAAGGACATATTTCCGTTTGCGTCCCGATTGACCTGAATCATATTGTTTGGATTATAGTACGCATCCAGTGTGTTTCCTAGATTAGGGTGCTCCGCTCGGATCTGTGCCGGACTTTTTCCCTCGGCCAACATGGACTGTACCGCTGGAAGTCCTCTGGCCTGATCCAGATAAAAATCTTTATTGGCACCGTGATTTTCCCAAAATTGTTTTTCGCTGGCACGCCGGTTCCAGAAGTGAGTGGAAGGAAGCCCTCGAGCCGTGGACATATCGATATCCTCTGCCGGAATCGTTGCAGAACAATTACCAATCTTATTTCCTGCCGCGTCATAGTTTATGGCATTTGCCTGAGAATTTGCGCAACATTCAGCGATTCGGTCGCTTGGTGTCAGGTTATCGATTCGAGCAAAACGGGTCGCTCCCGGCTGGACGTGATCAAAATACCAACTAACATCAGCGTCTCCATTTTGAGGATCGATAAAGTAAGTCTTTCCATCGCGCTGCTCTGCCACGAAAACATGTCCATCAAATCCACTACCATCAGAAGTGGCCCAGCCGACATCTATTTCCACACGGGCCCCATCGCCGTAAGATGCCATTGCCCGTTCGATTGCCTCGCGGCCGCTGCCGGGAGTTTTGTGGATAATAGGGTCTTCCCATGCATCAAACGGGTCATAAGACAGGCCATTCGGGTCATCCGTGTACGGCAACGCGCTGACATCATAGCCACGTTTCCGCAGTTCGTAGGCGGGCACACAGTGCGTGCAGTTTCCAGACCATGCAAAATTGGCATCGTTTACCTCATCATGCCCGTTTGGATTGATTTTAGAAAGAGCCTCTTCCATACTTTCCGGAAAGCGGACTCGCCCAAGATCTTCAATTCTCATATGATATCAACATCCTTTACCAGTTCCAAAAAAAAAGCGTCACGGATGGATAAAGGCCGCTTCATCAAGAATCCTAAATCCTTCCTTGCTGGGCAGGGAAATAAAGCTGACCGCACCGGTCATTTTATTGATGCAGATATAGTGTCCGCCTGCCTTTCTGCGCCCATCCCCAATACAGCCATAGAAGATCCACATTTCCGGATGGTTCCATGCGCCTGTGACTATTTCGCCGGTTTTTGAATAGTGATTTTTTGCAACCGCAAGCCCTTCTTCAAACTTGACCATAGAAATCTCCTGTCAAAAATGGGTCTCTTCTTGCAAAGAGACCCTTAAAAATCAGATAATAATCTTTTTTTACACAGACAGACAAAAGTCACTCCGTTTTCCATTTGGCAATGCCATAATCACCAAGTTTTTGGATATCATTGATGATGGCACCAATTTCGCGGATTGCTTTTTCTGTCTCGTCAGTAGGCAGAACCTCGTTATATCCCATATACTGCGCATCGATGACATTGCCAAGCGCAGCAAAACCAGTCTTTTCGCAGCGGATGGGAATAACGGCCTCGCCTGTTTTGGTGCGGACAAGAAACTCCATGTTCGGTTTGAACGCAAACGCAAAGACACAGGCGGCCAGCAGGACACCAAAAATAAGATAGGGGACATAGATAAAGATTTGGCTAAGAACAGTCAGAAAGCTGCTCTTGAAATAAATCATTTCTCTTAACACAGTAAACAAACCTACACTGGCGGACAGGAAAACACATTTGCCAGCATACTGTTCCCGCGGCATCCATACAAACGCAGGCACAGCCACAGCAAGAGCCAGAACATAGACGAGAAGCTGACCAAACGCTTTCAGTGTTCTGCCCAGAAAACCGCCAAAACCAACTCCGATATAACCGATTGCAACACTGAGCGCAAAAATTAGCAGAAGATCCAGAATGCTGAAGCGAAAATTGCGTACAATCTGGAAACCGGCAACTTCATCAATGGAGAACTCATGCTGGATCGTTGTTTCTCCTACTGGAGCTGTTCCTTTGCCCGAAAAAGAATTCGCTTATTCGTTAGCTGCAGACGTCCCTCTGCTCGGGCACCCTTGATTCGAGAACGCATGACACACAAATTATACTGGCGCACCGGAATTTCACTCTCATTAGGAGCAATATTATCCGGCACAATTTTCTGTCCGCGCTCATACTGAACATCCGGATTCCGGCCAGCAGAACCAAAGGAAAGGGAACCCGCTGTGGAATCAGAAGAGAATTTGAAATTTAGGCCATTTTTTTTCGTGCAGCTGCACCGTTCACCCTCCTGAATGGGTTTTCCGCATCTTGTACAATAAGGCATGATCAACACTCCTTTAACTTTTACATCTGGAAGCTGATGCTTTCCAGTGCCCATACTCCATCTTCATACACATAAGTAAACGCTGCCTGAATAGCTGGTGCCATTATCTATTCCAGTCTCACCGCTCCAGTAATTCTGCCAACGGCGCGCATAAGAATAATCAAACCTCATAGTACAGTTATACTGGATCGTAGATGCATCAAACACCTGCTGAGAGGATTGATCAGTGGTAGCAGTGACCTGAATATTTGTAAAGCCAGTATTGTTGCTCGTATCATAAAGACGGGATTTCAAATCAGAGAAACGGTCTGCCACATTGTTGTCAGCGTCACCGGACTTTACGATATCAGCAGGGAAATCCTGCCGAGCGATTGCCGCTGTAAGAATAGAATTCAGCTGGTTCTGCGCCTGTGCATAGACAGCATTCACTGTATCTGCATTGTAGTTTACAGCATAGACCGTATAGCTGTCTCCGTACCCCGGCGAAGGGACAAAGCTGTCTTCTGCGGAGCCAAGAGAGTTTGACACTGCGATATCATGCCCCGTACAGAACAACGATGGAATAGAATAGCGGTCGTAATTTTCATAAGCTGTCGAACCGTCTAGGATAATGCCATCGACAGAGACTGTCGAGCCTGCCGGAACAATCACTCCGAAATCAGAGGAAATATAGTCCGAAAGAACTTTATAACGGTTGATAAGACCAAAGAAAAGAGGAACATTGACGACCTCTACAGAGGTGCTGTGCGTAGAAGAGTCCCCTCGCACATAATAGGTGATATAGTAATTTGATGTGATATCAGATTCTATGGAAGAAGTAGTATACTCCTTAATCTCATAATCACCAATATTATGAGCCTGATATCCAAGAGACCGGAAGAACTTATCAAATTCGGACGCATTTACAAACTGGCTTTCCGGAAGATCCAGGCAAGCATATACAGCACGGCTGTCGTTATTCATCAACGCCTTAAAATATCTCCGGGCAACACTTTCTCCGGAAAGAACGGTCGCATTTGCAATGGACAGAGCCAAAAAGCAACCAACGGCTGCCAAAACAGGGAACGCGATTTTAGGATGACGCTTGAAAAAACGCTGGATCTTTTTGCAGAGGGATTTGGTAACGCTCTGAATCTGTTGCCACACATATTTCCAATCGACTTCAGAAGTTTCTGGAAAATTCTGGTTGTCAATCAATTCTGAGCCGCAATAGATACAGTACCTGTCTTCCGAGGAATTTTCCTTGCCGCAATTTGGACAATACATGAAAATCTCACATCCTTCTAAAAATTCGTTTGCTTTCTTGATGAAAATTATGAGAAACAAACTATTGTTAGTATACTCTGTAATAAGATTGCCGTCAATCAAAAATTAAAAATATAATTGTCTTTTCTCCTATACGGCTCCATTACTCTGATGCCAGAACGATGCCCACTGGTTTACGGAAATCCACAAACCGGTAGGCATCGTGTTCTTTATGGGAATCTTAATCTTCCAGCCTGCCATGGTCGCAGCCAAGGGAGAGGTAGTGTTCTATCTCGCCACTCAGCACAAGCTGTGCATACTCCAGAGGTTTGTTGTACAGCAGCCAGTCCAGTTCTGCCCGCTGTGCAGGGGTATTGCCGTATTCGTCCTCAATGGCAAGGCAGTCGATGGCAAGCACAACGCCATCTGCAAATTTTGCCTCTACCCGGTTGGTATCCATGTTAAAATTACAGCTCAAAAGTTTCATCATTGCCATTTTCTCCTGAAATCCATTGTTTTAACGTGAATCGCCATCCATCCCCACAGCTTTGTGTGGGGTGTGTAACCGCATGGTTCGGGAGAGCGCTTGCATGGCATGCAAGAGGTCACCGGTTCGATCCCGGTAATCTCCACCAGAAAGAAAAGCACTGCACAGGAATGTGCGGTGCTTTTTTGTTGTGTCTGCCCAGCTATGCAGCTGCTAAATTCATGCTGGACATTTGCGGAAAGTTATGGTATAATTCTCTCTGCAATTGCGGGTATAGTACATCGGCTAGTATATCAGCCTTCCAAGCTGAGGAGGTGGGTTCGATTCCCATTACCCGCTCCAAAAGACCTGAACCTTGAACGGTTCGGGTCTTTTCTTTTTGGGTAGCTTGAGCGAGCGACAACCACCAGCTTTGCTGGTGGAATAAAAACGGCTTTAGCCCTAGACAAAGAGAAACCTCCCCGTAGAATAGAGTGTGGGTTTGCCAACCACATTCTAGGAACAGGGAGGTTTATCTTTGAAATGAAAGATAACAAAGACGTAGATAGTTTAAGCCATACCACGTGGAGATGTCAATACCATGTAGTGTTTGCACCGAAATATCGGAGAATGGTAATTTACGGTCAGATCAAAAAGGATATAGGGCAGATACTGCGCCAGTTGTGCGAACAAAAAGGTATTGAAATCATTGAAGCGGAGGCCTGCCCTGACCATATCCATATGCTGATAAGTTTTTCGCCGAAGTACAGCATTTCCTATGTCATGGGATATCTCAAGGGAAAGAGCAGTCTCATGATTTTCGACAGACATGCAAATCTGAAGTACAAGTATGGCAATCGGCATTTCTGGGCCAGGGGATACTTCGTGGATACGGTAGGAAAGAACAAAAAAGAAAATCCAAGAGTACATTAAAAATCAACTACAACAGGACCAGATTGCCGATCAGTTGAGCCTTAAGGAGTTCGTGGACCCGTTTACGGGTAGCAAGGAAACTAAGGCGTAAATAAAAGGGCCCCTTGAGGGGCCTGCCACGAGACAGGAATGCAGTTGGCAGACCCATTCGTGGCCCCTTAAGGGGCTTTGCTAGTATTATGCCCTTCTAGGGCTTCCTCAAGCCACCGGCTCAGCCGGTGGTTTTGACTTGTCCTGCACTGGGCAGTCATCTTGCAAACCGGCGGCGGAAATGCTACAATAGAGCCATAAAAACGCTGAAAGGGGAACGCTACAATGGAATTCCGCGATAAACCGATGGAGAACCTCATGCGCCTGCAGGAGAAGGATATCTGCAAAAATGTTAACGCCCTGCTGCTGGAGGGCGAGCAGATCGTGGGCGCATACAAGACGGTGCGTGATCAGGTGGTGTTCACCAGCCACCGCATCATTATGGTGGATATGCAGGGGGTCACGGGCACGCGGCAGCAGCTTTTTGTGCTGCCTTACCGCAAGGTGCTGCACTATGGCATCCAGACGGCGGGTTTTGGCGATCCGCTGCAGGCGTCCCAGTTGACAGTCTGCTTTGCGGACGGTCACGAGGCCAAGTTTGGCTTTATTGGCCAGAAGGACCTGTTTCAGGTGGCAAACGCCATCAGCGCCCGCATCCTGTAAGAAAAATTATGAACCGAAGCCGCTGCACAAGGGTTTGTGCGGCGGCTTTTTTTACACATTTTTGCGGCTGGTTGTATACAAAACGCATGAAAATTTGAAACAAAACGTAAAATAATGTGCCAAAATAGGCGAAAAACTGAGAAACGCAAAACTTTGTGCCACAAGATAAAAACATGATTGACATTTTGTTTCGTCTCGCGTACAATTCGGGGCACAAGGCAGTCCCGCTGTTGCGGGACAAAAAAGCACGAATACAGGTATATTGTCGCATTGCGGCAAAAAGAATGGGAGGACCTTACCATGTCAACCAAATTTTCCCGTAAAACGTTCCTGAAGGGCAGCGTTGCCGGTCTGGGCATGATGGCGCTCAACGTGTGCACCGCCGGGGCAGCCTCTGCTGCCGAGCCCGCAGCCGCCGCAGCGGAGGATACCAACTCCCTGAACCTCGTCCCTAAAAAGGCGGCCTCGGTCAAGGTGACCAGCCGCGGCAGCGTGAGCGGCGGCTGGCAGGGCGAGCCGGTGTTCCCCAACTGGAAGGGTCTGGACGATACGCTGGCCATGAACCACATGTACACCTTTGTGGGCTACGCAGGGCAGGGAACGCTGTGCGTGGAGCCCGAGGCGGGCGTGACCGGCTTTAACCTGTTCGTCAATAACCGCCAGATCAACACCGCTGCCATGGCGGCAGGCGGCGTGTGGAACGTGGACATTTCCGGCCAGACCATCAACGGCCGCAACACCATTCAGGTGGGCGGCATCCGTCCCCGCGGCAAACAGGTGACTGTGCGGGTGGGCTACCCCACCGTGCAGGAGGGCAGCCTGCAGGACGTGGGCATCGACCGCGATGCACTGGAGCTGTTGGAGCAGATCATTCAGGCAGACGTGAACAACGGCTTCCCCAGCGCACAGATGGCCATTGTGAAAAACGGCAAGTTGGTGTATCAGAACGCATGGGGCAAGGTGAACTCCTATAATCCGGACGGCACCCCCAAGACCGACAGCCCGGCTGTGACCAACGATACCCTGTACGATCTGGCCTCCAACACCAAGATGTACACTGCAAACTACGCATTACAGTACCTCGTCACGCAGGGCAAGGCCAATTTGGACAGCCGTCTGGTAGACCTGCTGGGCAGCGCCTTTGTGGAGGACACCATCGACATTACCTACAACGGCTACGAGAACCCGGGCCTGAAGGTCAACAAGCAGTGGAAAGCAGAACTGACCCTGCGCGATATCCTGCGCCATCAGGCAGGCTTCCCTGCAGACCCCCAGTACCACAACGATTCCTTTGACCAGTGCGCTCAAAAGACCGTTCCCGGTGCCACCAACGTGCTCTTCTCCGGTTGGGACGGCAGCGCTGCAACCCGCGCTGCTACCCTTAAGTCCATCTTCAAGACTCCGCTGATGTATAAACCCGGCACCAAGACCGTCTACTCCGACGTGGACTATATGCTGCTGGCCTTCGCCATTGAAGCAATCACCGGCAAGGGTTTGGACGCCTTCCTGAAGGAGACCTTCTGGGACCCCATGGGTCTGACCCATACCACCTACAACCCCCTGCTGAACGGCTTTGCCGCCAACGATTGCGCCGCTACCGAGCTGAACGGCAACACCCGCGATGGTGCCATCTCCTTCACCGGCGTGCGCACCGCCACCATTCAGGGCCAGGTGCACGACGAGAAGTGCTACTACGCGATGGGCGGTATTTCCGGCCATGCAGGCCTGTTCTCCAACGCTACCGAGTTGGCAAAACTGGCCTCTGTCATGCTCACCGGCGGCTACGGCGAGAACCGCTACTTCTCCCGCAACGTGATGGACGCCTTTACCGCACCCAAGAAGGAGGACGCTGCCAACTGGGGTCTGGGCTGGTGGCGTGAGGGCGACAACCAGCGCTGCTGGTATTTCGGTACGCAGGCACCCTCCAATACCATTGGCCATCAGGGTTGGACCGGTACGTTGACCATGATCGACCCCGTGGAGAATCTGGTGGTGGTGTACCTGACCAACAAGATCAACTCCCCGGTCACCGATAAGGCCGCGAACCCCAATAATTTCAATGGTAACTGGTATACGGCTTCTACGCTGGGTTTTGTGGCACAGCTGCTGTATCAGGGTCTGCAGAACCACGGCACCGACCCCAACAACGCTTACAGCGCCCTGCTGGAGGATATGGCGGAAAGCAAGTTTGCGCTGGTGGCCGAGGGCGGCAGCGTGCCTGCTACCCACCCGCTGGTGCGCTCCGGTTATGCCGTGCTGGAGGCTATGGCCGCCCACGCCAACGCCACCCACTCCTACATGGACCGCAACTACTTCAACGATGCCCTCACTCTGCTGGATGATACCCGCGATGCAGAGGAACTGGCAAAGCTGAAAAAGATGCTCAATAAGTTTTGAACGCAGTTCTTTACAAATAACTGAATAAATAGCAAAGGGACTGCCGCACCAAATGAGGTACGGCAGTCCCTTTAACTTTAGCGGGTTGGACCCTTTCAGGTGTGCGCCGTTTTGCGCACCAGCTGCCGGTGCATCAGCACCATCAGCACCAGAACTACCAGCAGATAGAAGGGGAAGAGCGCCGGGGTGATGTTATTGGCCAGCAGACCGAACAGCGGCGGCATGGCAAGATTGCCCACATAAGCGCTGCTCATCTGGATGCCGATGACGGCCTGAGAATTCTGTACGCCGAAGTGCGCCGGGGTGGAGTGGATGACGCTGGGGTAGATGGGCGCGCAGCCCAGCCCTACCAGCACAAGCCCTGCCAGCGCAAAGACCTGCGCCCCGGGCAGCAGCAGGGCAGCAATGCCCACGCCCAGCACCGCAAACCCCAGACGGATCATCTGGTCATCACTCAGCTTTAAGGTCAGAAAGCCGCAGACGCCCCGCCCCACCGTGATGCCGATATAGAACAGGCTGGCAAAGCTGGCAGCCGTCTGGGCGGGCACCTGCCGCACAAGGGTCAGGTAGCTGCTGGCCCAAAGTCCGGCGGTGGTCTCCAGTGCGCAGTAGCAGAAGAAGCAAAGCATCACTTCCTTCGCGCCCGGCAGCGCGAACACCTGCGGCAGGGTCAGCGCCTTGGGCACGGTGCCGTCCGGGGTGGCATCGGGGCGTTTATGCCACAGGGGCAGACTGCAAAAAAGCACGGCAGTCAGTGCGATCTGGAACAGGGCGATGTACCGGTAACCGCTGTTCCAGCTCAGCCCGCCGGAAAGCGCCGCGCCCATCACCACGGGGCCGATGGTGGTGCCCACGCCCCACATACAGTGCAGCCAGCTCATGTGGCGGCTTTCGTAATGCAGGGCAACGTAGTTGTTCAGGGCGGCATCCACGCTGCCCGCGCCCAAGCCGTAGGGGATAGCCCACAGGCAGAGCATCCAGAACCGGCCGGAGACCGAAAAACCGAACAGCGCCGCAGCGGTCATGCCAACGCTGAGGGCGGTCACCCTGCCCGTGCCCAGTGCCCGGGTGAGTCGGTCGCTGTTCAGGCTGGAAACGATGGTGCCCAGCGAGATGATCATGGACAGGATACCCGCGTAGGAGAAGGGGACGCCCAGCTGGGGGTACATGGTGGGCCATGCAGACCCCAGCAGAGAATCCGGCAGGCCAAGGCTGATAAAGGCCAGGTAAATAATTGGCAGCAAAAGCTGTGTCATAGGAAGGAGCCCTCCAAAAAAGTTCAGTTGTTCTTTTCCAGATACACGGTGGTGGAGGGGAAGGCGAAGTCCACGCCGTTTTTCTGCATCACGTCCATCAGATCGAGATTTAAGTCGTTCTGCATCTGCAAAAAGCGGGTCATGTCGGCGGTGCGCAGGTAGGCGGACACCAGCAGGTCGATGCTGGAAGCGCCGAAGCCGTTCAGCTTAACCAGCACCGAGTCCTCGTAGGTGTAGGGGCTGGCCTTGAGCATGGCAGTCAGGTCGGTCATCAGCTGTTCCAGCTGAGGACGGGAGGTATCGTAGGTGACCCCGAGGGTGAAGCGGTACAGCCGCTTGTTGCGCAAAGTACCGTTGTTGATGGTGGCAGAGCTGACTGTGCTGTTGGTCAGGATGTACACCGAGTTATCCAACGCGCGGACTTTGGTGGAGCGGAAGTTGATGTCCACCACCTCGCCGGAAACGTCGCCCACGGTGATCCAGTCGCCGATGGAAAACGGGCGATCCAGCAGGATGACCAGCCCGCTGAACAGATTTTTGGCGCTGTCCTGCGCCGCGAGAGAGATGGTCAGACCGACAAGACCCGCACTGGCTACGATGCTGCCCACCGGCAGGCCGCTCTCCTGTGCCATGGTCATAACGCCCAGAACCACGATGAGAACTTTGTACACCTTGTTCAGCAGGGTGGTTAGAGTGCGGTTAGTGCGCACCTCCTCGCCGCAGCTCGCCAGCAAAAGGTCGGTGAGATCGGCGGCGGCGTACAGCCCCTGACACACAAAAAAGGTGGCGGCCAGCTCAAAGACTGTGAGCAGAAATTTATTTACGCCGGCAATTGCCCACGGCAGGCTGGCCGCTGCGGCATAGATGAACGCTGCAAGGGTGAGCCGCTGCAGCGGTACGGCAAAGCTGCGCAGCAGAATGGGCGTACCGGCCAGCCGCCAGTTGCGGCGCAGCAGGGCAGGGAACACCCTGCGGGACAAAAGCTGCCGCGCCAGCCAGCCAAGCGCCAGCAGCAGCGCCGCGCACACCACGCGGGCGGCAAAGGCTGCCCAGCCTTCCAGCAGCAGCGAGCCAAGCTCGAAGCCAAGGTTACGGATCGAGAAAATCATGGAAAACCTCCTGTGTTTTTTCACAACGCATATTATGATAGCATACTCTGCCGCTCGGGGCAAGGAAAGAAAGGTGAAAACGCACTTTGACAAAAAATGTGAAAACTTTTTGGAAAGGGGGCTTGACAGCGCCGCAGTACCGCGCTATACTCTTGGTCAGAAAGTTCGTTTCAGGGCGGGGTGGAATTCCCCACTGGCGGTAAAGTCCGCGACCACCCGCAAGGGTGCTGACCCGGTGCAACTCCGGGACCAACGGTATAGTCCGGATGCAAGAAACGGCAGGCAAATTGCGTCTGTGCGCCCTGTTGCAGTTTTTGGTTGCAGCAGGGCGCTTTTTGGTTTGTCTTTCCGGTTCGATCCAGCGAGAAAAGGGCTTTCCGAACAAATTTGAACGGGGAGTACACCCCGGGGAGGACAACTACCATGAAAAAGAATACCACCCACAATCTGACCGTTGCCGCCATGCTCAGCGCGGTCGCCTTTATCCTGATGTTCATCGAGTTCCCGCTGCCGATGCTCATCCCGTCCTTTGTCAAGATGGACTTCTCCGACCTGCCCGCCCTGCTGGGTGCCTTTGCACTGGGCCCGGTGTACGGCGTGGTCATCAGCTTTATGAAGAACCTGCTGCACATCATCATCAAGGGCACCTCCACGGCCTGTGTGGGTGAGCTGTGCAACTTTATGCTGGGCGCGGTGTTCTCCGCTGTGGCGGGCTTTGTCTACAAGCGCCACAAGAGCCGCAAGACCGCCATTCTGGGTGCCATTGCCGGTGCAGCCGTCATGGCCGTGTTCAGCGTGCCCTCCAACTACTTCATCGCCTACCCGGCCTATGTGCAGTTCTACCACATGCCGCTGGAAGCCATCCTGGGCATGTATCAGGCGATCCTGCCCTCGGCAGACAGCCTCATCAAGTGCCTCATCCTCTTCAACCTGCCGTTCACGCTGGTCAAGGGCCTGCTGGACGCCGTGCTGTGCCTGCTGATCTATAAGCCCCTGTCTCCCATCCTGCACGGCCGCAAGTGATTTTTCTTAGTTCTTTAGGCATAGAAAAAGCCGAAGCAACTGCAAGGTTGTTTCGGCTTTTTGATTGTATAGATAGCCGTTAGGCGGGAAGTTTCTCCGAGGACCGTCCGCTGGGGTGGGCCCCTGCCGCCGCAGGCGGTAGGGCGGGCGATGGAATGGCCCGAGTCGTGTCCGAGGAGGAAGCTTCCCGCCTAACGGTTGATTTACGCCAACGCGCCTTTATCCAGCCATTTGCCACGCGCCATGCGCAGCAAAAACAGTGCGCCGCGGGTGCAAAGCTCGGCGCACATGGCCACCCATACGCCCACCAGCCCAAAGCGGGGAGCCAGCAGAACCGCCAAGGTCAGCCGCACGCCCCACATACTGAAAAGGTTCAGGATAAAGCAGCCGGTGCTGTCGCCTGCGCCCTGCATGGAGCCGCTGGCTACGATGCTTGCCCCGAACATCGGCTCGGCAAAGGCTTCGATACGCAGCACCCGTGCGCCAAGCGCAATGACGGCGGCGTCGGCGGTGAAGATACCCATCAGATGCGGGGCAAACACATACAGCCCCACGCCGGTCAGTGCCATGATGCCCATGCCCATGGCGGTGCACAGCCATGCAAAGCGCTTTGCCATGTCCCGGCGGTTTGCGCCCACAGCCTGTCCCACCAGCGCAAGAGCGGCGTCCTGAATGCCGTAGCCTGCCATGTAGCACAGGCTCTCGGCGCTGACCCCCAGACTGTTGGCGGCAATGGCGGTAGTGCCCAGCCCGGACACGATGCGCACCAGCAGCACCTGTGCCGAGGACAGGGCGGCGCGCTCTGCTGCCAGCGGTGCGCCCACCTTCCACACGTTGTGCAGACAGGCGCGGGTAATGTGCCAAGAGCCGGGCTTGCGGATGCACAGCGGGCCGTCCCGCAGCAGCAGAACGCCCAACGCCAGCGTACCGCCCACAGCGTTGGCAAGCGCCGTGCCCAGTGCTGCACCCGGTACGCCCCAGCCCAGACCCCAGACCGTGAGGTTCTGGCCGAATACCGTCATTTCCCGAGTGGGGTTGATGAGGAAAAAGTTGAAGATGATGTCCAGTACGCAGGTGAAGATGCTGATGAGGCCCGGGGTAAGCGCATCACCCGTAGAGCGCAGCATGGCGGCGTAGGTGCCCATAGCCATGATAAAAGGCAGGGAAGCCGACCATATTGCAAAATAGGCCGAAGCGTTTGCCTGCAATGCTGTGTCTGCGCCCAGCCACCCGGGCAGAAACCGGCTGATGCCCACGCCAAAGGCCGCTGCGGCAAGCCCCACCGCCAGATTGAACAGCATGGACTGCCGCAAAACGCCTCGGGCGTCCTGCTGGCGGTCTGCGCCCAGATACTGTGCCACCTGAATGGAAAACGCCATGCACAGCCCGGCCAGCATCCCGTGCAGCAGCCATGTGCTGGAGCTGACGATGCCAATGGAGGCTGTTGCGGCGGCACCGATGTGCCCCACCATGGCGGCATCGATGTACTCCATGGCGGTAACCACGACCTGCTGCAAAATAGAAGGGATACTCAGCGCCAGCGCCACCTGTGCGGTGTGGCGCAGCGGCACCTGCTCGCCCTGCCGCATCCGGGCAGAGAGCTGCTCAAGTGTAATGGACATGGAACCTCCTGCGTTGTGGGTGAAAATTACAGACTAATACATTATTATAGAGAGCCGCGGGAGAAAAGTCAATCCAAAGTGAATTTTGCCGCCGGGATTGATTTTTGGTCTAGGGCGTGATACACTCACAACGTACTATACAGAAAGAAAGAGGAATGTTATCTTATGATCCAAATGCTGACCTCTGTCATCGGGCAGCGGGGCGTGGATGCCATGGCATTTTTGCTGGCGTTTGCCCTGACCGCCCTGACAGATTCCATTTTCCGCGATAAACTGCCCCACGACCACGGCCGCGCCTTTGCGGTGAACGGCGAGCTTTCCAAGGGCAAGGCGCGAGGCTCCGGACTGATCTTTGTGCTGTGCATCGCACTGGTGTCGCTGGCGTTTTTGCCCTTCAACACAGAGTATGTGGTGTACAATGTGCTGCTGATCGCTTCCATGCTCTCCGGTTATCTGGACGATGCCGCCGAAACTGCCTGGAATGAGTACAAAAAAGGCATCATCGATTTTGTCATCGCGGTGCTGGCGGGCGTCACCTACCTGAACTTCAATGGCTGCGGGGTGCACTTTTTGCAGTGGAGCTTCACCCTGCCCTATGCGGTGTACCTGCTGCTCATCGTCATCCTTATCTGGGCAAGCATCAACGTGGTCAACTGCACCGATGGTGTGGACGGTCTTTCCGCCAGTCTGGCAGTGGTGACCATCGGCACCTACCTGCTGGCCTATAAGACCGAGTTGGGCACCTACGCCACCGCCGGCGTGGTGTTCATCGGTGCGCTGCTGGCCTACCTGTGGTTGAATGCCAAGCCCTCCAGCCTGCTGATGGGCGATGCCGGCAGCGCGCCATGGGCTTTTTCATCGCCATGCTGTCGCTCAAGTGCGGCCACCCCTTCGCCTTCCTGCTGGCGGCTATCGTGTTCATCGCAGATGGCAGTTTGGGCATTCTGAAGATCAGCCTGAAGCGTTTTCTGCACATCTGGATCTTGAAAAACACCCTGACCCCTCTCCACGACCATGTGCGCAAGCGCAAGGGCTGGAGCGACGAGCAGGTGGTAGCCCGCTGGCTCATTCTGCAGTGTGTGGCTTCGGCTCTGCTGCTGCTCCTTGTGCGGGGCTGATACCCGTTACAATTCCGCCCGTAAAAATTCAAGCCCGGAAAGTCTGCGGACTTTCCGGGCTTGCTCTGCCTTAAAATGATCTTCTCAGCATTCTACTCCGGCTTTTTTGCACGCCGCCTGCACCACATGCCCTACCAGCACCGAGGTGGTCACGGTGCCCACGCCGCCGGGCACGGGAGTAATGGCGTCCACCACCGGCTCTGCGGCGGCAAACTGCACGTCACCGCACAGCTTGCCCTCCTCGTTTACATGGATGCCTACGTCCACGACCGTCTGGCCTGCCCGCAGGCAGTCCGCGCCCACAGCCGCCATCTTGCCCATGGCCACCACCACGATGTCGGCCTGCCTGCACACTTCCGGCAGGTTCTGGGTGCGGGAGTTGCACAGGGTCACGGTGGCGTTTTCCCGGTCCAGCATCATGGCGGCTGGCTTGCCCACCACAAGGCTGCGGCCCACCACCACAGCACGCTTGCCGGAGAGGGGGACGCTATAATACTTCAAAATCTCCATGCAGGCCTGCGCGGTGCAGGGGGCGTAGCCCAGCGCCGTGTTGGTAAACACGCCGGCCAGCGAGCCGTCCGTGATGCCGTCAATGTCCTTTTCCGGGGCCAGTGCCGCGCGGATGGTGCGGTCATCGAACTGCCTGGGCAGGGGACGGAACAAAAGACAGCCGTGGATGCCGTCGTCAGTGTTCACCTCATCCAGTACCCGGAGCAGCTGCTCCTGCGTGGCGTCGGCGGGCAGCAAGAACTGCCGGACGGCTACGCCCACCTTGCCGCAGCGGGTCATGACGCCCCGCTCATAGGAGAGGTCGTCCTCCCGCTCGCCCACACGCACCACGGCCAGCGTGGGGTTGATGCCCTTGGCCTTCAGCTGCTCGCAGAGTGCCGCGTTGCGCTCGTTCATGGCGGCCACCACCGGCGCACCTTTTAAAATCGTTGCCATATACTTTCCCTCATTTGTGATATTATTTATTGCGGAGTTTCCCGCTGACGGCGGTGAAGGTTTCGTCTGCCCGGGGCACAAACTCTGCCAGCAATGCGTCTGCCCGGGCGTCCAGCGCGGCTGCGCGGCTGCGGTCTGCCATCAGCTTGGTGTTAATAAACACATTCAGGCTTGCGGCCTGCAGGGCGGCCTTGCACAGCACGGCGGCGCAGCCTGCATCCGATACTGCCAGCACGCGCCTTTGGCGGCGTACTGCCCTGCCAGCGCGATGCCCTCGGCGCACTTTTCCATAATTTGCAGCGGCACGGCGCTTGCACCGTCCAGTGCGGCTTCCAGCACAGAAGCCTTGTGCGCGGCCTGCTCCGGGGTGTCCTTGGGCAGGCCGTAGGCCACAGCCAGCGGCGCAAAGGCGTCAGCATCGGCCTGTACCAGCGCTTCCAGCTCCAGCCGAAGGGCTTCAGCCCGGGCGTTCAGTGCCTGAATGTCCGCTTCCACGACGGCATACTTTTTTTTGCCGGTGGTCAGGCAGCCCACCATGTTGCCCAGTGCCACACCGGCAGCGCCCACCAGCGCGGCCGTGCCGCCGCCGCCCGGCGTGGGCGCTTTGCTGGCAAGCTGTGCCAGAAACTGCGCGCAGCTTAAATCGTTCATTTCCATGTGTAGATACCCCTCTCTGTTACAAAGGCGTCCAGCCGCTGGTCGTGGGCGTCCACGGCGGCGCGGGGGACGCGCTGAACCTCCAATGCAATGCCGATCTTCACCGCCCGGGTGCAGTAGGGCAGGTAGCGGTCGTAGTAGCCCTTGCCCATGCCTACCCGGTAGCAGCCTGCGTCAAAGGCGGTGCAGGGCACCAGCACCAGATCCAGCTGCTCCGGCTGCAAAAGGGCAGAGCGTTCCAGCACAGGCGTGCGGATACCGTACTGTCCCATCGCCCAGCCGTCCGCGCTAGGCACGGCTGCGGTAAGGGAAAAGCCTTCGCCGCACACCGGGTAGGCTACCGTCTTACCCTGCCGGACAGCTTCGGCAGCCACGGCAGCAAGGTCGGCTTCGCCCCCAAAGGCTGCGTAGAGCAAAAGGGTATGGGCGGCGCGGTAGGCGTCCAGCTCCAGCACCCGGCGGCACAGCGCCGCGTTGGCGGCGGCGCGCTGTGGCGCATCCAGCGCCTTGCGGGCGGCACGGGCGGCGGTACGCTGCGCCTGTTTTTCCTCGGCAATGGTCATACAAAACACCTCGCTTCACCTGTGGAAGAGGATACTTGAAAAATATACAAAATCGACAGCGCATTTTTATACAAACATAATAAACACTTCAGACAAAAAAAGCAAGCCTTTTGGCGAAAAGAGGATTGAAGCCGCCGCCGCTTTCTGCTATGATTATGTTACAGCAGCAAGCGCCGCGCGGGCGCTGCGCTGAGAGAACCTGCAACATTTTGTGGAGAGGGGCAAGTAAAATGTACAAGGATATGATGGACACCATCGGCATGGTCAATGCAGCCGACCCGGAACTGGGCGCAGCCATGGAGCGGGAGCTGACCCGTCAGCGCGAGAACATTGAATTGATCGCCAGCGAGAATATCGTTTCGCCCGCCGTGATGGCAGCCATGGGCAGCGTGCTGACCAACAAGTACGCCGAGGGGCTGCCCGGCAAGCGCTACTACGGCGGTTGCGTCTATGTGGACGAGGTGGAGAATATTGCCATCCAGCGCGCCTGCCAGCTGTTCGGGGCAAAGTACGCCAACGTCCAGCCCCATTCCGGCGCACAGGCCAACCTTGCCGTGTATTTTGCCCTGCTGGAGCTGGGCGATACCGTTATGGGCATGGACCTTTCGCAGGGCGGTCACCTGACCCATGGTTCCCCGGTGAATATGTCCGGTAAAAACTACCACTTCATCTCCTACGGTGTCGGCGCAGACGGCGTGATCGACTACGCCGAGCTGGAAAAGCAGGTGCGCAAGGTGCGCCCCAAGATGCTGGTGGCGGGCGCTTCTGCCTACCCCCGCGCCATCGACTTTGAAAAACTGGCCGAGATCGCCCACGGCTACGGCGCATACCTGATGGTGGATATGGCGCATATTGCCGGTCTGGTGGCGGGCGGTCAGCACCAGAGCCCCGTACCCTACGCCGATGTGGTGACCACCACCACCCACAAGACCCTGCGTGGGCCCCGCGGCGGCCTGATTTTGACCAACAACCCCATCATTGCCAAGCGCATCAACTCGGCAGTGTTCCCCGGCACGCAGGGCGGCCCGCTGGAGCACGTGATTGCAGCAAAAGCCGTCTGCTTTGGCGAGGCACTGAAGCCGGAGTTCAAGGAATATGCCCGCAAGATCGTAGAAAATGCACAGGCGCTGGCTGCGGCTTTGCAGCAGCGCGGCGTCAAGCTGGTATCCGGCGGCACCGACAACCACCTGATGCTCATTGACCTGCGGGACGAGGAGTGCACCGGCAAGGACCTGGAGCAGCGTCTGGACAGCGTGCACATTACCGCCAACAAGAACACCGTTCCCGGCGAGACCCGCAGCCCCTTTGTGACCTCCGGCGTGCGTCTGGGCACCCCGGCTGTCACCACCCGCGGCATGGGTGCAGCCGAGATGCAGGTGATCGCGGACTGCATTGCAGACTGCATCTGGCACTATGAGGAAAAGAAGGACGAGATCAGCGAGCGCGTTCTGCGCCTGACCCGGGAGTTCCCGCTGTACCAGTAAAAGCAAACCATAAATAACAAGGCATCCGCAGCCGTTCTGCTAAGCATACAGGGCTGCGGGTGCCTTTTGTTACAAAAACCGGGAGAGCCAAAAAGGAGAAAGACGATGGAAAGTTTAGGCCTTTTGCATCTGTATTACGGCGATGGTAAGGGCAAGACCACAGCCGCCATGGGGCTTGCCCTGCGGGCGCTGGGCAGCGGAAAACGTGTGGTCATCGTGCAGTTTTTAAAGGGCGGGCAGAGCGGTGAGATCCCGCTGCTGGAACAGCTGGGCGCCACCGTCTACCGGGGCAAGGCCGGGCAGAAATTCGTTTTTCAGATGAACGAAGCTGAAAAGGCCGCTACCCGCGCTTTACAGAACAAAAATCTTGCGGCGGCGCTGGCGCAGCCCTGTGATATGCTGGTGCTGGACGAAGCCGGCAGCGCGTGGGAACTGGACATGGTGGACAAAGCCCTGCTGCAGCAGGCAGTGCTGCACCGCCCCGCCGGGCAGGAGTGTGTCCTGACCGCCCACGCAGCCCCCGGGTGGATGCTGGATGCCGCAGATTACCTCACCGAGATGTGCTGCCGCCGCCACCCCTACCAGAAGGGCATCGCCGCACGGAAGGGCGTGGAGTATTAAGGTTATAGCAAAAGGAGTTGTTGCGCATAATGCAACAGCTCCTTTTGTAGTTTCAGGTATCCCAGAACGCTGCCAGCGCCATTTCCAGCGCGGCGGTGCCGGGCAGATACTGGATGTGCTGCCAGTGCGGCGGGAACAGACGGGCGGTGTCGGGCTGCGCAAAGCGGTCGTCCAAAAGCAACACCACGCCTTTGTCCTGTGGGGTGCGCACCACCCGCCCGGCGGCTTGCAGTACCTTGTTCATGCCCGGGTAGCGGTAGGCATAGTCGAAGCCGCAGCCGGACTGCTCCTCGTAATACCGGCGCAGCATCTCCTGCCGGGGTTCACCTGCGGCAGGCCCACCCCCACGATGGCACAGCCAATGAGCCGGTCACCCACAAGGTCTACTCCCTCGCCGAAGATGCCGCCCATCACGGCAAAACCCAGCAGCGTTTTGGCGGGGTGGGGCACAAACTGCGCCAGAAACTCCGCACGCCCGGCATCGTCCAGGCTGCGCTGCTGCACAAGGGTGGGAATGTCCGGCCAGCGGGCGGCAAAGGCTTCGTACACCTGCTGCAAATAGGCGTAGCTGGGGAAAAACGCCAGATAGTTGCCGGTCTTGCCCCGCGCCAGCGCCGCCAGTGCATCCGCTACGGCGGGCACACTGGCTTCCCGCTGACGGTAGCGGGTGGAGATGCCCGGCAGACAGAACAGCCCCAGATTTTCCGGAGGGAAAGGGCTTGGCAGCGCCACTGCCCGGGCATCGGCACAGCCCAGCACATTGCGGTAAAAGGCAGGCGGGGTCAAGGTGGCGCTGAACAGCGCCGCGCTGCGCCCTGCCGCCAGACTGGCATCCACAAAAGGTGCGGGGTCTAAGCAGAGCAGATGCAGCTCCAGCTCGCTGCCTCGGGCGGTAAGCTGGGTGACAAAATGGCTGTCGTACCGGTCAGCCGCGCGGGCGATATCCTGCAGGGCGAAGTAAAGCTCCAGCAGCTGGGCGTGGGCGGGGTCCTCGGGGTTCTGTTCCAGCCAGTCCTGCAAAGGGGTGTGCACCGCCCGCAGCGCAGCGGGCAAAGCGGCGGGCAGCTGCTGCAAAAACACGGTGCCGTCCCGGGCGTACAGCGGCTGCGGTAAGGCGAAATCCGGGACGGTCTCGACGGGCAGCAGGCTCACCTGTGCGGGCTCGGTCTCCCCGGCGGGCTCTGCACCTGTGCGGGGCGCAGCCTGTGCGCAGGCTTTGCGCGCCGCCAGAAAGACTTTGTCTGCTTTGGTCAGTGCGGTTTTCAGGCTGCTTTTGCCCTTGCCCAGCGCCCGCTTTGCCTCGGTCAGGCTGCTTTTGGCAAACTGCGCCGAGTACATGGCGCGGGCTCTGTCCGGCAGGTTGTGGGCCTCGTCGATGAGGAAGAGCCAGTCACCGGAGGCATCGAAGAAGCGGCGGAGCCTTACCACCGGGTCAAACAGATAGTTGTAATCCCCGATGACCACATCGCACCACTCGCTCAGATCCAGCCCCAGTTCAAAGGGACACACTGAGAACTGCCGGGCGGTATCTGCCAGCGCGGCGCGGCTGAAACTGCCGCTGCCGTCCAGCAGAGCCGCCAGCGCGTCCTTGCGGCGGTCGTAGTAGCCGTTGGCAAAGGGGCATACTTCCGGCAGGCAAGCGGGGTGCCCTTCGGCGTCCGGGTGCAGACAGGCCTTTTCCTTGGCGGTCAGGGTCACGCTGCGCAGGGCGAGACCGGGCTGGGCGGCACGCAGCCGCGCTACCGCGTCCTCGGCGGCAGCTTGGGTGGTGTTGCGGGCGGTCAGGTAGAATAGTTTTGCGCCGCAGCCCTCGCCCATGGCTTTCAGGGCAGGGAAGAGCGCGCTCATGGTCTTGCCGATGCCGGTAGGTGCCTGACAAAAAACGCGGGTGCCGCCTTTGTGGTCGGTGCTTTTTCCAGCGCGGCAGGCGCGGTACACTTCACCCGCCAGCGCCCGCTGCCCGGGGCGGTACTCCACAAAGGGAAATTGCAGCGCCGCAAGGCTTTGGCTGCGCCGGGTGTCCCAGTCCAGCTGCCGCTGCGCCCACGGGGCGTACTGCGTTAAAAGCTGCCGCAAAAACTGTTCCAGCTGCTGCTGAGTGAACTGCCGGGTAAAGCGCTGAATCTGATCGGTATCGACCTGATAATAGGTCAGCCGCACGGCAAGCGCATCCAGTCCCTGCTGGCTGCTGTAAATGGCGGCATATACCATGCCCTGCGCCCAGTGGCAGGGGTTCAGCTCCTCGGTGATCTCCTCATAGGGGACGGTAGTGGTCTTGATCTCGTCGATGGTCACAGTGCCGTTTTCATCGGTGAAAATGCCGTCTGCTCGGCCTTCCAGCGTAAAGGCAATGCCGCAGGCTTCCCGCTCCGCGCTGAGAAATACCTCGGCCTGATAGCCCTCCCCGGCGGCCTTTTGCAGCTTACGGTGGATGCGTGCCCCCTCGTTGGCGCGGTCAAACCCCGCAAAGCGGCTGTCGATGCTGCCGGTGCGCAGCAAAAACTCCACCAGCTGCCGGATGGGCAGATGGATGCTTGCCAAAGCGTTTCACCTCCGTTTTTTCGTTATCCTACCCCGAACAGTTCCATGCACTGGGCGGCTGCGGCATCCACCTGTGCAAAGTCCACGGCGGTGCGGTAGTAGGTCTCCAGTTCGTCATGGCAGCTTTTTGCCTGCGCCATCAGGGCACAGGCCTGTTCCAGCAGCTCGGCGGCGGCGCGCTCGTTGAAGCGCAGCCGTGCCCGGCAGGCGGAAAGGTTCTCCCTATCCACAAAGCGGCTGCACCGCACGGTCTGCGCCGCAGACAGCCGCACCGGATGCCAGCGGTTGTCGGTCAGGAACGCCAGCCGCAGGGAGGGGATGATAATGTGGTCGATCTTATCCTCCGGGTGCATGGCACAGGGGCAGGTGATGATGTGATACCCCCGGGCCAGCGCTTCGGCCCGGATGAGTTCCAGCAGCAGCCGGGAGACGGCCCCGTAGTCGTCCCGGAAGAGGATGCATTTGTCTGCCAGTGCCTGCACCGTGCCCTGATAGAACACCTCGCCCTTGGGCGTGATGGCCGAGAGCAGCCGCAGCTCTTCAGAGCCCATCTCCTCGGTGCGGGGCAACAGGCGGATGCACAGCCGCTTGACGTAGCGGCGCACTTTTTCAAAGTTGGCGCTGCACGCTTCGGCGCGGCGGCTGTCCAGCAGCAGGCTGCCCGCCGAGGCCACATACCGCGCCGCCCGGCTGCGCAGCAGCTGGTTGCGGGCAAACAGGGCGGTCACCTCGTCCTTGTGGGGGTGCAGGGCATCGGCGTCAATGGTGTGGTACAAACTCAGCACCCGCTCGTCTGCGCCGGGGGCTTCCGGTTCCACCACATGGGGCGCGGTGGCGTCGATGATGGCGCGTTTCTGCCGCAGGAATACCACCCCGTCCAGACTGTCGGGGTCGCTGGCGCAGTGGATGCGCTGGATGGGTTCGCCTTTATCCTGTGCGGCGCGCGCCAGCCGCTTCATCAGGGTAGACTTGCCGCAGCCCGGCCCGCTTTTGAGCAGCACCAGCTGCATCCCGGGCTCCCGGCGCAGCGGCGCAAAGTAGCCCTTGAACCCGGCGGGCGTTGTAGCGCCCAAAAAGAAATCCACAGAAGGATGCACGGAACTTTCCATACAAAAACACCTCACTTTTGCTTTACAGTATGCAAAAGCGGCGCGGTTGGTTCCTGTCCTTATTTATGATAGGTATGCTCGCACACGGCGGCAATGGTGTCCCGCAGTACGGTAAAGTCCGCAAAGGCTTCAGGCTTGTTCTGGGGTTGGCGCAGCAGGGCGGCGGGGTGGAAGGTGCCCATGAACAAAATGCCACCCTTCTCAATGATCTGTCCGTGCTCCCGGGTGACGGAAAAATCCTGCCGGATCATCCGCTGGGCGGCAACACGCCCAAGGCAGACCACGATCTTGGGATGCAGCAGCCGGAACTGCTCCCGCAGCCACGGCATACAGGCTTCGCTCTCGGCGGGCAGCGGGTCGCGGTTCTGGGGCGGGCGGCACTTGACGATGTTGGCAATATAGCAGTTCTTTTTGCGGTCAAGGTCGATGGCAAACAGGTATTTGTCCAGCAGCTGGCCGCTGCGCCCCACAAAGGGCAGACCCTGCTCGTCCTCGCTCTGGCCGGGGCCCTCGCCCACAAACAACACCTCGGCGTCCGGCACGCCCTGCCCGAACACCACGTTCGTCCGGGTGGCGCACAGCTCGCACCGGGTGCAGGCAAGGCATTCAGCCTTTAAAGTATCCATATTCATGGAGAACATCTCCTTTAAAATCAGTATGATATTTTATTCACAAATCAAATGGCGGTTTCTCCCCTAAAATATAGCACAAAAACACAATTTTGTCTTGAACTTTTTGCCGTCTGTGCTAGAATAAAGAAGAAAGGCATTCTTGTGTCCAACAGACACGGGGTGTGAATTTTGGAAAGTAAATTCGGAGGTAATCACAATGGCTGATATGTTTGCACCGCTGGTAGCACAGCTGAAGGCAAATCCCAAGACGATCGTTTTCACCGAGGGCAATGACCCCCGCATCCTGGAGGCAGCAAGCAAGCTGCTGGCCGAGGGCGTGCTGAAGGTCGTCATGGTGGGCAACGAGGCAGAGTGCAAGGCTGCTGCCGCCGCCGGTAACTTTGATATTTCCGCTGCCGAGATCATCGACCCGGAGAACTACGCCGGTTTTGATGAGATGGTCAGCACCATGGTGGAGCTGCGCAAGGGCAAGCAGTCCGCAGAGGAGTGCACCGCACTGCTGAAGAAGTCCAACTACTTCGGCACCATGCTGGTGAAGATGGGCAAGGCAGACTGCCTGCTGGGCGGCGCTACCTACTCCACCGCCGACACCATCCGTCCCGCTCTGCAGCTGGTCAAGACCAAGAAGGGCGCACATCTGGTGAGCTCCTGCTTTATTCTGGACCGCGACTGCGGCGAAGAGGGTCTGAAGCGCATTGCCATGGGCGACTGCGCTGTCAACATTGATTACACCGATACCGTCGATAAGGCTACCGGCGAGGTCAAGATCTCTGCCGCTTCCAAGCTGGCAGAGGTGGCTGTGGAGACTGCCCGCACCGCAAAGCTGTTCGGCATCGACCCGAAGGTGGCTGTGCTGAGCTTCTCCACCAAGGGCTCCGGCAAGGGCGGCACCGTGGCACTGAGCCACGATGCTACCATCAAGGCACAGGAGATGGATCCCGAGTTGGCTGTGGACGGCGAGCTGCAGTTTGACGCAGCCGTTGCTCCCGAGGTGGCACAGGTCAAGTGCAAGGGCAGCAAGGTGGCTGGTCAGGCCAACACCTTCATCTTCCCCTGCATCGAGGCCGGCAACATCGGCTATAAGATCGCACAGCGTCTGGGCGGCTACGCTGCCTACGGCCCCATCCTGCAGGGCCTGAACGCACCCATCAACGATCTGTCCCGCGGCTGCAACGCAGACGAGGTGTACAAGATGAGCCTGATCACCGCTTGCCAGTCCTAAACAGTTTTAGCACAAACGAGGAGAAGCCTTCGGGCTTCTCCTTTTTGTTTTGCCCCCTCTTGCAATCCGGCGGGGTTTATGGTACAATATCTTAGCATCCACAAGGATGTGTCGGACAGCGCCTGCTGCGTGGTTCGGCATACGGATGCGGGTCCTGTACGATGGATTCGCTGTGAACCAGGTCAGGTGGGGAACCAAGCAGCCTTAAGCAGTGCGTTCGTGCGTTTCAGTAAGCCTGCATCCGTATGCCGAGTTACGCAAGGCGGGGACAAAACCCCGTCGAGCGCTGTCCTTTTATTTTTGCCGCAAAGGCCGGGAAAGGGGAGAGATCGCCATGTATCGTGCACTTTACCGCAAATGGAGACCCCAGCGGTTTGAGGACGTGGTGGGTCAGCGTGCTATCGTGACCGCCCTGAAAAACCAGATCACCGCAGGGCGCGTGGGCCATGCGTATCTGTTTACCGGCGTGCGCGGCACCGGCAAGACCACCTGCGCCAAAATTTTTGCAAAGGCGGTCAACTGTCTGCACCCGGAGGGTGGCGACCCCTGTGGGGAGTGCGAGATCTGCAAAGGCATCGACAACGGCAGCCTGCTGGACGTGGTGGAGATGGACGCAGCCTCCAACAACGGCGTGGATGATATCCGCGACCTGCGGGACGAGACCGCCTACACCCCCAGCGCCTGCCAGTATAAGGTGTACATCATCGACGAGGTGCACATGCTGTCCACGGCGGCCTTCAATGCGCTGCTCAAGACGCTGGAAGAACCGCCGGCCCATGTCATTTTTATTCTGGCCACCACCGAGATCCAAAAGGTGCCCGCCACCATCCTGTCCCGCTGCCAGCGGTACGATTTTACCCGCATCGGGCCGGAGGATATCGCCCGGCGGGTGGAGTATATCGCCGGGGAAGAAAAGCTGGAGCTGACCTCCGACGGCGCGGAACTGATCGCCCGTCTGGCCGATGGTGCGCTGCGCGATGCGCTGTCCATTCTGGACACCTGCGCCGGTGTCACTGCAAAGATCGACGCAGACGTGGTGCGCCGCATGGCGGGTGTGACCGACCGCAGCTACCTGTTCCATATTTCTGACGCCTTGGAAGCGCAGGACGCCGCCGCCGCGCTGGCACAGCTGGCGCAGCTGCGGCAGCAGTCGGTGGACGTAAAACGTCTAACTGAGGAACTGATCGCCCACTACCGCGCCCTGATGCTGGCGGCGCTGCCCGGCGGGCAGGCGCTGCTGTCCGGTGTTTCGCCGGAGGAAGAGGCGCTGTACCTGCAAAAAGGCCCGGAGATGGGGCAGCGGGAAGCCATCCGCGCCATCCGCACGTTAGGTACGGCGCTGGAACACATGACCCGTGGCAGCGACCAGCGCATCGAGCTGGAACTGGCACTGTTCAGCCTGTCCGAGCCGCCCCAGCAGATGCAGACGGTAACGGTACAGGCAGCCCCCGCCCGCGCGGCACAGCCGGAAGCACCCCGCCCCTTTGCGGCAGCGGTGCAGCCCTTTGCCAGCGCCCCGGTGCAACCTGCCCCCGCAGCAACCGCACCCCAGACCCCGGCAGTAGTAGAAGAGCCTGCCCCTGCTGTGCAGCAGACCCCTCCGCAGCCTGCCGCGCAGGAAGCACCGCCCGCCCCTGCGGAGGAGCTGCCGCCCATGCCAGAGGAACCGCCGGTACAGCAGAGCGACGCCGCCCTGCCGTGGGACGAGCCTGCCCCGCAGGCACCGCCGCCGGAGGAGCCGGAGCCGGTCAGTCAGCCAGAGCAGCCCGCCCCTGCAGAGCCTGCGCAGCCTGCCCCGGCAGCAGAGAAATCGCCTGCCCCGGTGCAGGAGCACCCTGCCGACCCGGTGCTGACCAAGCCCCGCAGCGTGGCGCAGCAGGGCACGAACCCCTTCCCGTACTGGGGACAGATCGTGCAGAAGCTGGAAGGCATCGACCCCATGCTGTATATGTATCTGCGCAAGTCCAAGGCTTACTTTGACGGTACCCGCGTGCTGATCGACGGCGGCAAGACTTTCCGGGATTTTATCCGGGTGAACAAGGACAGTCAGAAGCTGATCAAAAAGCTGATCGCCGAGGTATCCGGCGTGCCGGTGCCCATCGGCCCCTACGAGCCCAAAACGGCCGGAAAGACCGCCTCCAACGCGGAGCAGTCCCTTCTGGCGCTGGAAAAGCTGGGGTTAGAGGTCAGCATTGAGGATACCGCCCGCAAAAAGCGATAAAAATTGTTTATAATAAAGGAGAATACCATTATGAAAGCAAGAATGCCCGCAGGCTACGGCCGCCCCGATATGAATGCCCTGATGCGTCAGGCTCAGAAGATGCAGGAGGACATGAAGAGCAAGCAGGCCGAGCTGGAAGCCGCCGAGTACACCGGCAGCGCCGCCGGTGAGATGGTGACCGTGAAGATGAACGGCAAGCACGAGGTGCTGTCCATCACCATCAAGCCCGAGGCCGTGGACCCGGATGACATCGAGATGCTGGAAGACATGGTGGCTGCTGCCATCAACGCCACCGTGAAGCAGGTGGATGAGACCGCCGAGGCCGAGATGGGCAAGCTGACCGGCGGCCTGAACATTCCGGGTCTCTGAGCCGGGAAGGGGAGATACCATGGACTACACTGCCGCACCGCTGGAAAAGCTGATCGAGGAGTTCGGCAAGTTTCAGGGCGTGGGCCGCAAGGGTGCTACCCGCATGGCCTATCAGGTGCTGAGTATGTCGGATAAGGACGCTGCGGCGCTGGCCGATGCCATCCGCGGTGCGCACACCCGGCTGCACCGGTGCCGCATCTGCCAGAACTTTACGGACGCTGACCTGTGCCCGGTATGTGCCAGTGCCAAGCGGGACACCTCGGTGATCTGCGTGGTGGAAAAGCCCCGGGACGTGCAGGCCTTTGAGCGCACCCGGGAGTATAACGGCCTGTACCATGTGTTGCATGGGCTGCTGGACCCGCTGGCCGGTGTGGGCGCAGAGCAGTTGACCGTCAAGGAACTGCTGGCGCGGCTGAAGGACGACACGGTGAAGGAGGTCATCATGGCTATGAACCCCACCGTGGAGGGCGAAGCTACCGCCATGTATCTGGCAAAGCTCATCAAGCCGCTGGGCATCCGGGTCACCCGGCTGGCCTCCGGTCTGCCGGTGGGCGCCAGCCTGGAATACGCGGACGAGACCACCCTGTACCGGGCACTTTCCGGCCGGGGAGAGCTGTGAGTGTGTAAAAATTTACAATTCTGTCAGAAACAGCCCTTGCATTACCCTGAAAAAATGGTATACTGAAACAACAAACGGAACGGAGAAAGGAGGCGCGCAGCATGGCACCCACAAAGGAGCGCCCGGCGACCAAGAGCATCGCCACCAACCGCGAAGCGCGCCACGAGTATTTTGTTCTGGAAGCGCTGGAGACCGGTGTGGAGCTCAAAGGCACCGAGGTGAAAAGCCTGCGGGCTGGCGGGGTCAACCTGAAGGACAGCTGGGTAGATATTGAAAACGGCGAGCTTCTGGTAAAGGGGATGCACATCAGCCCCTACGACCACGGCAATCTGTTCAATCAGGATCCTATGCGTGTCCGGCGGCTTCTGGCGCACAAAAGTGAGATCCGGCGTCTGCACCAGCAGTGCAAACTGCAGGGCTATACGCTGGTGCCGCTCTCGCTTTATTTCAAGCATGGCCGCGTAAAAATGGAAGTGGGCCTGTGCAAAGGCAAAAAGCTGTACGACAAGCGTGCCGATGCCGCCCAGCGCGATGCAAAGCGCTCCATTGACCGGGCTGTGAAGTCCAACGGCAAGTATTATTAAGCATTCTAATCGCAGACTGCGGCTCACCGCAAAACCAAGCTTTTCGCACATCGCAAGATGTGCTTTATATGGGGGCGTAAAGGTTTCGACGGGGGGAGCAAGGTCTGGGCAGCGGGTAGCAGCGGGGGAACTGCTCTATAACTCCTCCAAAAAAATTAACTGACAACAATAATTATCAGTTGCTCGCAGCCTGAGTGCTTTGCGCGTTCCGCCCACTCTTGTGTCGTGTGGGGTCGGGGCGTCCTTTAGACACAGCACCTGAACGGACCTAAGCTTTGCGGACCGGCAGGAACTCATGAAGCTACTGATGCGTTAGCCTGGCGACCGGCGTGACGCGGAGGGAATGTTGTTGATCGCCTGCACCCGGAGACACCTACGCTGAACTCTTTTCGGACATGGGTTCGACTCCCATCGCCTCCACCAACATAAAAGCCACCTGAAAACTTACGTTTTTCAGGTGGCTTTTGCTATATCTGCTATACCTGCTATTCTGTTACGCCAGATCCGGCAGGATATCCGACCACAGAGCCTGCTCCTGCCGCAAGGCATCAAAGCAAAGAGTCCAGATACATTTTGTTGACCGCGGCAAAAATGGTGCTGCGCAGCAGCAGACGCTCGTCGTTGAGCGTGGCCTCCGGCTGGGCTGTCTTGCCGCCGAACACCACGGAAAGACTAGTCTCTAACTCCTCGCAGAAGATATCGTAGGCTGTCCCGGCGGAGCAGTGCTCCCGCTGCATTTTGAACAGGGTGTCGATGTTTTCAATCGAGAGCACCGTTTTGGAGACTGCAATGTACATCAGGGATGCAATCTGATCCCGGGTGTATTTTTTGCGGATGGGGTGATCCACCACCCCTTTTTTGACGTAGTTGCTTACCATGGACGGGGTCAGCTCCACCCCGCAGAAGCTGCGGAAATAGCCGTTGACGAACTGCACCGTCTGGTCCAGATACAGCCCTACCGAGGGGAGATCGTTGTACCGGGGCAGGGCAAAGCCCGCAGCACACGCCGCAACGCGGAGTTTGGTTTCAGCTTTCATAGTATCTTGTTCCGTTCATGCTCCTGCACTTTTTGCAAGCAGGAACGTTGTTTTTGTGCAAAGGCAGGGCAATTGCTTTCCGCAAAAGCACTTCTGCCTGTGAAATAGTATACCGCATTTTGGAAAATTGGTCAACTGGCAATGAAAACTTTGTAAAAGAATTTGAGAAAACAGTTGACAGGGTTTTGAAAAACTGCTATGATGGTCACGGACAAAGGAATGACTGCGGCGTGCGCCGCTTGAAAATGGAGAAAAATATGAAAAGCAAAATCGTTGTAGATTCCTCTGCAAATGTGTACGAGCTCCCCGATGTAGGGTTTGCCTGCGTGCCGCTGAAGATCCTGACCGACGAGCAGGAGTATGTGGACACCGCAGAGGTGGATGCTCCCGCGCTGGCCGAGATGCTGCGCACCTATAAGGGCCGCACCAGCACCTCCTGCCCCAACATCTCGGACTGGATGGCTGCCTACGAGGGCGCAGACGAGGTGTATGTTGTAACCATTACCGGTACGCTGTCCGGTGCCTATAACGCTGCACTGCTGGCGGGCGAGGAGTACGAGCAGAGCCACGAGGGCGCGCGGGTCTTTGTGCTGGACAGCCTGTCTACTGGTGCGGAGTCCCGGTGCTGGTGGAGCGTTTGGCGGCGCTGATCAAGGCCGGCAAGCCCTTTGACATCGTGTGCGAGGAGATCCGGGCGTACCATGAGCACACCCATCTGCTGTTTGCGCTGGAATCTCTGGCAAACCTTGCCCGCAATGGCCGCGTGAAGCCCGCTGTGGCTGCTGTGGCGCGGATGCTGGGTATCCGGGTTATCGGGCAGGCCAGCGATGCCGGTGATCTGGAGGTTCTTTGCAAGACCCGCGGCGAGCACGGCGCACTGGAGCGGATAGTGCTGGAGATGAAGGCGCACGGCCTGACCAACGGCCGGGTGCACATCGACCACTGCTGCAATGCTGCCGCTGCGGAGCGGCTGAAGCACATGGTCCATGCGGTGTTCCCGGAGGCCAAGGTGGAGGTAGGCAGCTGCGGCGCGCTGTGCAGCTACTACGCGGAGTACGGCGGCCTGATGGTGGGCTACGAGGACAACGAAGCCCCCACCGTCTGAGCGGAAAATATATAATAGAATCTTGGTTCACCGGGGCATCTGCGGACGCTCCGGTGAATTTTTTTACGAGGAATAATTCCGGTGCACCCGACACCAAAAACTTGCAAAGGGTGAAAAACCGCGTTATACTTAACCGTATTGAAACACGGAAAGGGGAGATGGTATGCTGTTCCGGTTGCCGATCGTCAAATTTTTCAACCGCATCCTCAACCGCATCACGGTCACGGTGGTGCTGGTGGCGCTGCAGCTTGCATGGCTGGCGTGGGTGTTTTTTGCCCTCACCACCGGCACGGCGCGGGTGTGGGTCACCGGGGCGCTCAACGGGTTAAGCCTGCTGATCATTCTGTATCTGGTGCGCAAGGATGAAAACAGCGCCTATAAGGTGGGTTGGATCGCCCTCATCGGGCTGTTGCCGCTGCTGGGCGGGGCACTGTATCTGGCCTTTGGCAACAAGCGGCCCTCCCGCCGTCTGCGCAGCAAAATGCAGGCGGTGGAGCAGGCGCACCGGGCAGACCGCGCTCAGCAGCCCGGACAGACCGCCGGGCTGTGCGATGAAAACCGGGGCGTGAGCCGCTACCTGACCCAGTACGGCTGCTATCCCGCATGGAAGAACACCACCGCCCGGTATTTTTCCTGCGGTGAGGCCATGTACCCGGCACTGCTGGCCGACCTTGAAAAGGCGGAAAAGAGCATCTTTCTGGAGTTTTTTATCATCAGTCAGGGCAAGATGTGGCAGGGCGTAGAGGATGTTCTGCGGCGCAAGGCGGCGCAGGGGGTGGACGTCCGGCTCATCTACGATGACTTCGGCAGCCTGCTGGGTCTGCCCAAGGACTTTGTGGTGCGCATGGAGCGGGCGCATATCCGCTGCATTCCCTTTAACCCGGTGGTGCCGCTGCTCTCGCTGGTGATGAACCACCGCGACCACCGCAAGATCGTGGTGATAGACGGCAAAGTAGCCTACACCGGAGGCATCAATCTGGCCGATGAATATATCAACGCGATCACCCGCTTCGGCTACTGGAAGGACGCGGGTCTGCGCATCGAGGGCGCTGCGGTGTGGAACTTTACCGTAATGTTTCTGGATTTCTGGAATGCCTTCCGGCCCTTTGAGCAGGATTACAGCACCTTCCGTCCGCAGCTTGCGGTGCTGCCTGCCAGCGATGGAGTAGTACAGCCTTACGCAGACAGCCCGCTGGACGAGGAGCCGGTGGCAGAAACGGTCTATCTGGACATTCTGGCACAATCACAGCAGTACGTTTATTTTTATACGCCCTACCTTGCCATCGGCGAGGAGATGCTGGACGCGCTGCGCAACGCCGCCAAGCGCGGGGTGGATGTGCGGCTGGTGCTGCCGGGCATCCCGGACAAAAAGCTGGTGTTCCGGCTGAGCCGCTCGTACTATCTGCCCCTGCTCCGGGCGGGGGTGCGCATCTACGAGTTCACGCCCGGCTTTCTCCACGCCAAGTGCTGCGTCAGCGATGACCGCGCGGCGGTGGTGGGCAGCATCAATATGGACTACCGCAGTATGTTTCTGCACTTCGAGTGCGGGGTGCTGCTGCTGCAAAACAGCCAGGTGCTGGCTTTGCGGGACGATGTGCGCCGCACCCTGTACCAGTGCCGGGAGGTGCAGTGCGCGGACTGCCGCACCGGTCTGGTGGGTACGGTGCTGGACAGCGTGCTGCGGCTGTTAAGCCCGCTGATGTAAACATCTGCTCATAAAACCCGCGCGGCGGGGCACACTAGCTCCAAAGCCTGCGTCTGCAATGCAGGCACGGAAAGGGAGCGTATGTGACGATATGAAACAGGCATCGCGTTGGTTTTTGTGCTGCACGCTGGCGGCAGCACTGACATTGACCGGCTGCGGCGGGGGAAACTCCGGCAGCAGCTCCGGTTCTGTGAGCGGCAGCACCTCTGTGGGCAGCAGCGCGGCGCAAAACGCGGCGTGGCGCACCGGGCTGGGGGTCCTGACCGAGACGACCGGCACAGACCGTGCGGGCAACATCCACACCGTAGCGCTGCCGTGCTGTTGGATGCAGACGGCAAGCTGGCCGGGGTGACACTGGATGAGCTGGAGCTTTCAGTCAGTGCGGACAGCACCGGCAAGGTGACCACCCCCACCGACACCCGCACCAAGCGCCAGAAGGGCAAGGACTACCCACTGGCAGAGGTGTCCGGTCTGAAAAAGGGCTGGGCAGAGCAGGCAGACGCCTTTGGAAGTTGGCTTGAGGGCAAGACTCCGGACGAAGTGAAGAAGCTGAAAACGGATGCGGACGGCAAGCCAACCGATGCAGACCTTCTCTCCGGCTGCACCATCGCGGTGGACCGTTACCGGGATGCTGTCGTCCGCGCCTGCGAGAATGCACAGGTGTTGGGTGCTGCCCGGGGCGATACGGTCAAACTGGGCGTAGAAGTGGCAGAAATGCCGCAGGGGCTTACGGGCACAGACGACAAGGACGCACAGGTGCAGGCTAAGATCACGCTGGCGGTGGTGACCATGGACGAGAACGCCCGGGTGACCAGCGCTATCGGCGATATGACCGAGCCGGAGCTGACCGTCAGCGCGGACGGCACCGTGTCTGCCCCGCGGGAGCCGGTGTACACCAAAAACGAGCTGGGCGACCGCTACGGAATGCGCAGCGCAAGCGCGTTAGGCAAGGAATGGTACGAGCACAGCGCAGGCTGGTGCGGCTACCTGAAGGGCAAAAACGCCGTGGAGATCGGCAAGCTCTCCACAGACGGCACGGATGCCGACCTGAAGGCGCTGTGCACCATCTCAGTTACCGACCTGCAAAAAGCGGCGCTGAAGGCCATGGCGGAGCAGTAATCATAAAAACAGGATGTCCCTCTGCACAAAAAGTGCGGGGGGATTTTTTATGGATACCCCCTCTGGCGCTAACGCAGTGAGCAGACGGAAGGGGTATGCACACTTTCCCACAAAAAGCTGGCTTATGGGCGGGGCAAAGCAGTGCATTGTGCGAAAAAATGGGTTTACCTCTTGCAAAACGGCGGCAAACGCGCTATTCTATAACCACAGTTTACCACTTTAGCATGGTAAAATGGTAAATCAAGAGGGAAGCGGGACGCAGAACGTCCCCTATGGGAGGAAAAAGATATGAAGCTCAAGCGTATTGCAAGTGCATTTCTGGCCGGTGCTCTGGCATTGAGCCTTGCAGCCTGTGGCGGCAGTGCATCCACCTCTGCTGCGGCATCTGCTTCCGGCAGCGCAGCCGGTTCGGCTTCTGCTGCAGCGGGCAGCGATCTGGATTACATCAAGGGCAATGGCAAAATGGTCATCGGCTATACTGTGTACGAGCCCATGAACTACACCGACGTCGACGGCAACTTTACCGGCTTTGATACCGAACTTGCCACTGCGGTGTGCGCAAAGCTGGGCGTAGAGCCGGAGTTCGTGGAGATCAACTGGGACACCAAGGTGGTGGAGCTGGACGCCAAGAGCATCGACTGCATCTGGAACGGCATGACCCTGACCGAGGATATCATGGCCAACACCGCCACCACCAAGGCCTACGCCAAGAACGCACAGGTCGTGGTGGTAAAGGAGGGCACCGCCTACACCTCCACCGCCGATCTGGCGGACAAGACCGTGGTGGCCGAGGCCGGTTCTGCCGGTGAAGCCGCCATTCAGGGCGATGAGAACCTTGCCAAGGCCGATTATGTTTCCAAGAGCGTGCAGACCGACTGCCTGATGGAAGTGGCTGCCGGTACGGCAGATGCCGCTGTGCTGGACCTGACCCTTGCCAACGCCATGATCGGTGAAGGCACCGACTATGCAAGCCTGAAAATTGTGGACGAGCTGAACGCCGAGGAGTACGGCGTGGCCTTCCGCAAGGGCAGCGATGCCGCCGCCGCAGTGGATGCCGCCTTTGACGAGCTGAAGGCTGACGGCACCATGCAGGCACTGGCCGAGAAGTACGAGCTGGCGCTGGCCGACTGAGCCGGGCGTAAAACAAAACGATAGATGGGTGTGTTTTTGTGTCTGTGATCCTTGGGCGCCTTTCCGGCGCGTTCCTGCTCAACTGTGAGCTTTTTGCTCTTACGCTGCTGTTTGCGCTGCCGCTGGGGCTTGTGGTGGCCTTTGGCTCCATGAGCCGCTGCAGGGTGCTGTCCGGTGCGGTAAAGACCTTTGTCTGGGTCATCCGCGGTACGCCGCTGATGCTGCAGATCATCGTCATTTATCTGGGCCCCGGCCTGCTGGGCATGAATAATCCGTGGCCCTCCGGCTCCGGCGGGCGCATGGTGGCGGCGGTGGTGGCCTTTGCCATCAACTACGCCTGCTATTTTTCCGAGATCTACCGAGGCGGCATCGAGGCGGTGCCTAAAGGGCAGACCGAGGCCGGGCAGGTGCTGGGCATGACCCGCACGCAGATCTTTTTTAAGGTCACCCTTTTGCAGGTGGTCAAGCGCATCCTGCCGCCCATGGGCAACGAGATCATCACCCTTGTCAAGGACACCTCGCTGGCAAACACCATCGCCAACAAGGAGATCATCATGATGGCCAAGGAGTACAGCGCAAAGGGCTTGATCTGGCCGCTGTTCTCCACGGCGCTGTTCTTCCTTGTGTTTGTAGGCGCGCTCACCCTGTTGTTCAACTGGGCTGAAAAGAAACTGGATTATTTCCGCTGCTGAGGAGGGTTTTAAGAATATGGCATTACTGGAAGCCTCCGGCATTGGCAAAAATTTCGGAGATACAAAGGTCTTAAAGGACATTTCCCTTACCTTAGAGCAGGGCGAGGCGCTGGCCATCATCGGCTCGTCCGGTTCCGGCAAGACCACCCTGCTGCGCTGCCTGAACTTTCTGGAGCGGCCGGACACCGGCTGCATCCGGGTGAACGGCGAGACCATGTGGGACGCCGCCGACCCCGCCACCCAGCGGGAGAGCGAGATCCGCAAAAAGCGGCTGCACTTCGGGCTGGTGTTCCAGAACTTCAACCTCTTCCCGCAGTATACCGCCTTGCAGAACGTGATGCTGGCAGGGGAGCTGCTGGCAAAGGAGCGCCCGGACTACCGCGCCAACAAAAAGGCGATGCACGCCCAGCTGGAACAGCAGGCGCGGGAACTGCTGGCGCAGATGGGGCTTTCGGAGCGGGCAGACCACTACCCGCACCAGCTTTCCGGCGGGCAGCAGCAGCGGGTGGCCATTGCCCGCGCCCTGGCGCTGCACCCGGACATCCTCTGCTTCGACGAGCCCACCAGCGCCCTTGACCCGGAGCTGACCGGCGAGGTGCTGCGCGTTCTGCGGGACCTGGCCGACCGCAAGACCACCATGATCATCGTGACCCACGAGATGCACTTTGCCCGGGACGTGGCCGACCGCATCCTGTTTATGGACGGCGGCGTGGTGGTGGAAGAAGGCCCTGCAAAGCAGCTGATCGACCACCCGCGCGAACAGCGCACCAAACAGTTTCTGGCACACTACGCGGAATGAGCAAAATAACCAATTCTTTGGGCAAAAAAATGGAAATGTTGATGCAAACCAAGTCTTGTAAAATCGGCGCTGCTCCGCTATAATACCACTCATGAATCCTTACAACGTCCTGCCGCTTTTCCGGCAGGGCGTTTTTCACGGCAAAAATGCGAACATCCATCTTTTTTGTGTGGGCAGGAGGTATATTTCCATGACGAAAGATATGACGCAGGGCAGCCCGCTCAAGCTGATCCTTGCCTTTGCGGTGCCGCTGATGCTGGGCAGCCTGTTCCAGCAGTTCTACAATCTGGCTGATACCATCATCGTCGGGCGGTTCGTGGGCGTGGAAGCGCTGGCGGCGGTAGGCAGCGTGGGCGGTTTGAACTATCTGGTGCTGGGCTTTGTCAACGGCATTGCCTGTGGCTTTTCCATCCCCATCTCATGGACCTTCGGCGCCCACGACCACCACGAGATGCGCCGCTACACCGCCAATACCGTGTGGCTGTCCATCGCTTTTGCCACGGTGCTTACCATCGTTACGGTGGCAATGACCCATCTGGTGCTGGTGTGGACGAACACCCCGGCTGACATCATCGACCTTGCGGATGTGTATATCCGCACCATTTTTGCAGGCATCCCCTTTACCTTGCTTTATAATGTGACCAGCGCCCTGATGCGTGCACTGGGCGACAGCAAGCGCCCGCTGTATTTCCTGCTGGTGGCCAGCGTGCTGAACATCGGGCTGGACCTTGCCTGCATCATCCTGTTCAACATGGGCGTGTTCGGCGCGGCTTTTGCCACCGTGTTCAGTCAGGCTGTGGCAGGCATCGGCAGCCTTATTTACATCATGCGCCACTACCCGGAACTGCGCTGGAATAAGGAAGAAGGGCGCATCAGCGCTCCGCACTGCGCAAAGCTTTGCGCCATGGGCCTCCCCATGGGCCTGCAGTGCAGCATTACGGCCATTGGCAGCGTGGTGCTGCAGGGTGCCGTCAACGGGCTGGGCAGTGATATCGTGGCCGCCCAGACCGCCGGCGGCAAGGCTGCGCAGTTCCTCAGCGTGCCGCTGGAGAGCATCGGCACCGCCATGACCACCTACACCAGCCAGAATATGGGCGCGAAGGATCTGGGCCGCGTGAACCGCGGCGTGAACACCGCACTGGGCATCGGCTGCGTGTACAGCGTGGCCTCTTTCCTCATCCTGCGCGTGCTGGACAAGCCCCTGATCGGCCTGTTCCTGGACGCAGGCGAGACCGCCATTATGGCCAATGCGCAGGAGTTCATCTTCTGGAACAGCGTGTTCTACATCCCGCTGGCAGTGCTTATCATCTACCGCTACACCATTCAGGGTCTGGGTTATTCCGGCCTTGCCATGTTTGCCGGTGTGGCAGAGATGATCGCCCGTGCTCTGGTGGGTTTCCTGTTCGTGCCGCTGTGGGGCTATTTTGCCGCCTGCATTGCAAACCCGGTGGCATGGTTCTTTGCCTGCTTCTTCCTCATCCCGGCCTACTTTGTGGTGTTCCGTAAACTGCAAAAGGAAAAGCAGCAGGAAGCCGCCGCAAAGGTGCAGTAAGGGTTCATAAAAAATGCTTTTTCTTTTCGCCCTTTCATGCTATAATAAAAATTAAATACGGCTTTTGCCGTAACAGGGCAGGGGTTATAAGTCTTTGAAAAGCTGGTTTGCTTAATGGCTTCCCCCCAAGGGGTGAAGGCTAAGGGGACGGCTGTTTTCGGGATGAATAGCCGCACTGCCGGGGCAATGCCCGCAATTGCGGCGGGCGGGAAAATACAAAAAGAGAGGCGAATCGAGATGTTGGATATGATCAAATGCAGCACCGGCGGTGCGTATTATGCCCGCGGCGAGTGGGTGCCGGCAGACGGCAACGCACCGGCAGCACTGGCCGCCAAGGGCTTTGATGCCGCTGCCGTTGCCGCGGCTAAGACCGGTACCATGGCCTACAATATTATGCAGGCACACAACACCAGCGGCGATGCCGAGAACCTGAAGATCAAGTTTGATGCCATGGCAAGCCATGACATCACCTTTGTGGGCATTATCCAGACCGCCCGTGCTTCCGGGCTGGAAAAGTTCCCCATTCCTTATGTGCTTACCAACTGCCACAACAGCCTGTGCGCTGTGGGCGGCACCATCAACGAGGACGACCACCGCTTTGGCCTGTCCGCCGCCAAAAAGTACGGCGGCATCTTTGTGCCCCCGCACATGGCAGTCATCCACCAGTACATGCGCGAGCGCTTTGCGGGCTGCGGCAAAATGATCCTTGGCTCGGACTCCCACACCCGCTACGGCGCACTGGGCACCATGGCCATCGGCGAGGGCGGCGGCGAGCTGGCAAAGCAGCTGCTGGGCCGCACCTATGATGTTGCCCGCCCGGGTGTGGTGGCTATCTACCTGACCGGTTCTCTGCCCGTGGGCTGCGGCCCCCACGATGTAGCTATTGCCCTTGTGGGCAAGCTGTTCAAGAGCGGCTACGTCAAGAACAAGGTCATGGAGTTCGTCGGCCCCGGCATTGCTTCCCTGCGGCAGGATACCCGCAACGCCATTGATGCCATGACCACCGAGACCACCTGTCTGTCCTCCATCTGGGAGACCGACGAAGTCACCCAGCGTTTTCTGGCAGTGCATGGCCGTGCAGCAGACTATAAAAAAAGCTTGCACCGGCCGACCTTGCCTACTACGACGGTGTGGTGGAGGTGGATCTTTCTGCCATCCGTCCCATGATCGCACTGCCCATGCATCCCTCCAATGCCTTTACCATCGAGGAACTGAACGCAAATCTGGAGGACATTCTCCACGCCTGCGAGCAGGATGTGCAGAAGCTGATCGGCCGCAAGGATGTGCACCTGGACCTGTGCAGCAAGATCGAGAACGGCAAGCTGCGGGTGGACCAGGGCGTGATCGCCGGTTGTGCAGGCGGTTTGTACGACAGCATCTATGAGGCGGCTTCCATCCTCAAGGGCCGCACCGGCGGCTGCGGCGACTACGCCTTGAGCGTTTACCCCGGCAGTCAGCCCATCATGATGGAACTGGTGCGCACCGGCGTCATCGGCGAGCTGATGGCCAGCGGCGCTACCATCCGCACCGCCTTCTGCGGCCCCTGCTTCGGCGCAGGCGATGTGCCCGCCAACGGTGCACTGTCCATCCGTCACACCACCCGCAACTTCCCCAGCCGCGAGGGCTCCAAGCCCGGCAGCGGCCAGCTGGCCGGTGTGGCACTGATGGATGCCCGCAGCATTGCAGCCACCACGGCCAACGGCGGCATCCTGACCCCCGCCACCGACATCGATTATGATCCCACCGTGCCGGAGTACCAGTACGATCCTTCCAGCTACGACACCCGCGTGTATCAGGGCTTTGGCAAAGGCGATTACGATGCCCTGCTCAAGTTTGGCCCCAACATCAAGGACTGGCCGGAAATCGCACCACTGGGCGACAACCTGCTGCTGAAGGTGGTTTCTTATATCACCGACCCCGTCACCACCACCGACGAGCTGATCCCCTCCGGCGAGACGTCCTCTTACCGTTCCAATCCGCTGGGTCTGGCTGAGTTCACCCTCAGCCGCAAGGACCCGGAGTATGTGAGTCGCGCCAAGGCCGTGCAGGCCGAGGAAGCTGCCCGCCGCGCCGGTGCAGGGGACGCCGCCCTGCTGGCAAAGGTGAACGCCGTGCCCGGCTGCGAACAGCTGAGCTGGAACGATATCCAGATCGCCTCTACCATCTTTGCGGTCAAGCCCGGCGACGGCTCTGCCCGTGAGCAGGCCGCCAGCTGCCAGCGTGTGCTGGGTGCCGGTGCCAACATCGTCACCGAGTATGCCACCAAGCGTTACCGCTCCAACCTGATCAACTGGGGCATGCTGCCCCTGCAGCTGGCAGGCGCCACCCCCCTTTGGTCTGGGGGACTATGTGCTCATCCCCAATGTGCGTGAAGCGCTCAAGGGCGACCTGAAGGACATCAAGGCCTATGTGCTGGGCGATACCGTCAAGGCATTTGACCTGTACATGGCTCCGCTGACCGACGACGAGCGTCAGATCCTGGCCGACGGCTGCCTGATCAATTTCTATAAGCACTAAGGAAGTAACCCGCTATGTCCTGTGACCTGCATATCCATTCCACCTGCTCCGACGGTGCTGTGCCCATCGAGCGGCTGGCGTCCATCGCCGCCCGCACCGGGCTGCACGCCATCGCCCTTTCGGACCACGACACCCTGCTCAGCGCCCAGTACGCCTATGCCCACACCGGGCAGGACGGGGTAGAGCTGATCCCCGCCGTGGAGCTGACCGGCTACGACTTTGAGCGCCAGCACCGGGTGCACCTGCTGTGCTACTACCCGGACGTGGACTGCCCGGCGCTGCGGGAGCACTGCGCCATTATGAAGGAGCGCCGCAACGCCTGCGCTTTGCACGGCGCAAAGGAGCTGGAGCAGCTGTACCCGCAGTTTACCACCGACCTTGCATGGGAGACCACAAAGGCCAGCGGGGTGCTGTTCAAAAGCGGGCTGATGCAGGCGCTGGAACTGCTGGGCCTGACCGATGGCAGCATCTACGGCGAGACCTACCACAAGCTGTTCGGGTGGAACCCCCGGGGCATCGTACTGCACTCGCCGGAGTATCTGCCGGTGCGGCAGGTGCTGGCTACCGCTAAAGCCAGCGGCGGCGCGGTGGTGTTTGCCCACCCCACGGTGTACAAAAGTATGCCCCTGCTGCGCGAGCTGGTGGCAGAGGGCGCAGTGGACGGCATAGAGGTGTACCACCCCAGCAACAGCCCGGAGGACAGCGCCGAGTGCCTTGCCCTGTGCAAGCAGTACGGCCTTGTGGCCACTGCGGGCACGGACTTCCATGGCCGCAACCACAAGCACCCCCACCCCATCGGTACCTGTACCGCACCGGACGAAGCCGCAGCGCAGCTAACGCTGCGCGCGTCATCGCCGAAAAACGTAAAAGAGAGAGGACGTAAAGACCATGAGCAAGGAATTTTCCTTCCCGAACAAGGGCACCTGCTCTAAGCAGACCAACTTTGTGCTGAACGATGACCACACCATTGCATCCATCGAGGTCATCGGCGGCTGCAACGGCAACCTGAAAGGCATCTGCCAGCTGGTCACCGGCATGAAGGCCGAGGACGTCATTGCACGTTTGGATGGCACGCTGTGCGGCTTCCGCAACACCAGCTGCCCGGACCAGATCGCAAAGAACCTGAAAAAGGCTCTGGAAGAGATGAACTAAAACCGATAGAGAGCCGCTGCACAGACCTTTGTGCGGCGGCTCTCTTTTTGTTGTACATGGGGAGCATCCTCGCCCTCTCCGTCTTTGCTTCGCAAATCCACCTCTCCCAAAGGGAGAGGCCTTGGCAAAGAGATGAACTTTGCGTGGACTGCCAAGGGCTCCCACTTTGGGGGAGCTGGCATCGCGCAGCGATGACTGAGAGGGCGAGCCCGCTGAAAATGGCAAGAGCAAGGCAACGACTAAGCTGAAAGATTTTGCATATCGCTTTTATGTCACAATTTGTACGCATTTCCAGCAAATAAGGGCGGATGTAAAAAATCTATACACCGGGCAAAGTTTGTTTGTTGTTCAAGTTCACTTTGCGGGGTATACTGTTGCCATAGAGAACAGCACGATGAAGGCTGTGAAAATAAAACGCTGAAGCAGGGAGGCTTTTTTATGTACTATTCCAGTGGCAACTACGAAGCTTTTGCAACCCCCAAAAAGCCGGAGGGTGTGGATCATAAATCCGCTTATATCATCGGCTCCGGTCTGGCAGCCCTGACCGCTGCCTGCTATCTGGTGCGCGATGGCCAGATGAAGGGCGAGCACGTCCATGTGTTTGAAAAGAACGCACTGGCGGGCGGTGCCTGCGATGGCTACAAGTACGATATCGGCTATGTGATGCGCGGCGGCCGCGAGATGGACAACCACTTCGAGGTCATGTGGGATCTGCTGCACTCCATCCCTTCTCTGGAGACCGAGGGTGCCAGCGTGCTGGACGAGTATTACTGGCTGAACAAGGAGGACCCCAACTTCTCCTTGTGCCGTGCCACCGTCAACCGCGGCGAGGATGCCCACACCGATGGCAAGTTCGGCCTGTCCGATAAGGGTGCCATGGAGATCATGAAGCTGTTCTTCACCCCGGACGAGCAGCTGCAGGATAAAAAGATCACCGATTTCTTCGATGACGAGGTGCTCAACACCAACTTCTGGATGTACTGGCGCACCATGTTCGCCTTCGAGAACTGGCACAGCGCTTTGGAAATGAAGCTGTACCTCAAGCGCTATATCCACCACATCGGCGGTCTGCCGGACTTTACCGCCCTGCGCTTTACCCGCTATAACCAGTACGAGTCCATCATCCTGCCCATGGTGCGCTATCTGGAAAGCTTTGGCGTGCAGTTCCACTACAACACCAAGGTCACCGATGTCAAGTTCGATATCCAGAAGGGCCGCAAGCTGGCAAGCTCTGTCACCGTGGAGCACGCGGGCGAGACTTCCAATATCGACCTGACCGAGAACGATCTGCTGTTCATCACCAACGGCGGCTGCGTGGAAAGCTGCACCGTGGGCGCACAGAATAAGGCCACCGGTTTCGACCCCACCATCCAGCCCGGCAACGGCTGGGATCTGTGGAAGAAGATCGCCGCACAGGATCCCTCTTTCGGTCACCCGGAGAAGTTCTGCTCCGAGCCGGAGCTGAGCAACTGGGAGAGCGCTACCATCACCACGCTGGACGACAAGATCCCCCAGTATATCCGCAAGATCTGCAAGCGCGACCCCTTCAGCGGCCACACTGTCACCGGCGGCATCGTTACCGTCAAGGACTCCAGCTGGCTGCTCAGCTGGACGCTGAACCGTCAGCAGCAGTTCAAGGATCAGCCCAAGAACCAGCTGTGCGTCTGGGTGTACGGCCTGTTCAGCGATAAGCCCGGCGATTACGTCAAGAAGCCCATGCGTGACTGCACCGGCCGCGAGATCTGCATGGAGTGGCTGTACCACATCGGCGTGCCCGAGGATCAGATCGCTGAACTGGCAGAGCACAGCGCCAACACCGTGCCTGTGATGATGCCCTATATCGATGCCTTCTTCATGCCCCGTGCCATGGGCGACCGTCCCGATGTTGTGCCCGAGGGTGCTGTGAACTTTGCCTTCCTTGGCCAGTTTGCCGAAACCGCCCGCGATACCATCTTTACCACCGAGTACTCCATGCGCACCGGTATGGAGGCCGTGTACACCCTGCTGAACATCGACCGCGGCGTGCCCGAGGTCTGGGGCAGCACCTACGATGTGCGCGCCCTGATCGATGCCACCGTGAAGCTGCGCGACGGCAAAAAGATCACCGACATGGATCTGCCGCTGATCCCGCGTCTGGCTTTGAAGGAAGCTTTGAAGAAGATCGAGGGTACCGACCTTGAGAAGTTCCTCAAGGAGTATAACGCCATCTGATATTTCCCTCTCCTCCGATAGACCCGGCAACGGGTCAACACCCCCTAAAAAAGACCTCTCCGCTGCTCTGCGACAGGGCACGGGGAGGTCTTTTTTGTGTAAAAATGGTACAATATGCGTCAAAATAAAGCAGAGCGTGAAAATAATTTGTGCCAAAAGAATGATTTTGGCTTGTTTGCGGCGGCGTTCTGTGCTATGCTAGAGCTATTGAAAGGGCAGGAGGGAAGAGCCTGCCTCAAATGCGATACGCCAAAAATAAAAGGAGGTCGTTTTCCTGTGAAACAACTTATTTCCCGTCGCAGCTTTTTAAAGGCTGCTGGTGTGACCGCTGCCGCTGCATCCATGGCCATCGGTGCGCCTGCCGCATCGGCCTGCTGGTATGGTGACAAGTCTGACGTTACCATCCTGTACACCAACGATGTCCATACCTACATCGACAAGCAGAGCCCCAAGTTGACCTACGCCGCTATTGCCGACCTGAAGCAGAGCTATCAGAACGCCGGTAAGGACGTGCTGCTGGTGGATGCAGGCGACCATGTGCAGGGCACTGCCTACGGCTCCATGGACGAGGGTGCCTCCATCATCAAGCTGATGAACGCTGCCGGTTACGATGTCGCCACCCCCGGCAACCACGAGTTTGACTACGGCATGGACCGTGCCAAGGCCATCATGAAGGAAGCCGATTTCCCGTACCTGTCCTGCAACTGGGTAGACCTGCGCACTACGCTGCGTGTGCTGCCCTCCGTCAAGGTGTTCGTGCGCGGCGGCAGACGCATTGCCTTTGTGGGCGTGACCACCCCCGAAACCTTTACCAAGTCCACCCCGGCCTACTTTATGGATAAGGCACAGCGCAAGTACATCTACGATATTCAGGGCGGCGAGGACGGCAAAAAGCTCTATGACGCCGTGCAGAAGGCCATTGATAAGGCAAAGCTTCTGGCAGACGTGGTCATCGGTCTGGGCCATCTGGGCGTAGACCCCTCTTCCTCTCCGTGGACTAGTGAGGAAGTCATTGCCCACACCAGCGGCTTTGACGCCTTTATCGACGGCCACTCCCATACCGTAATGGAGAACAAGCAGGTGCAGGATGCTTCCGGCAAGGCTGTCACCCTGACCCAGACCGGCTCTTACTTTGCAAACGTTGGCGAGATGACCATCGCTGCGGACGGCACCATTACCACCAAGCTCATCCCCACCCACGAGGGCATGGACGCAGGCATCGCCGCCATGCAGACCAGCTGGGTGAACACCGTGGACGATATGCTGGGCGAGAAGATCGCTGTGGGCGACAGCGATTTCTACGTCTCTGACCCCGCCACCGGCAAGCGCCGCATCCGCTCTGCCGAGACCAACCTCGGCGACTTTGTGGCCGACGGCATCTACGCCTACTTCAATGAGATCGAAGAGCTGCACTGCGATATCGCAGTCATGAACGGCGGCGGCATCCGCGCCGATGTGCCTGCAGGCGACTGGACCTTCAAGACCTGCAAGCAGATCAGCCCCTTTGGCAACGTGGCCTGCCTGATGTCGGTCACCGGCAAGCAGATCCAGGACGCATTGGAGTTTGCAGCTCGCTTTGCAGGCGAGGACGGCAAGGAGAACGGCGGCTTCCTGCAGGTGGCCGGTGCTACCTACGAGATCCACACCGATATCCCCAACACTGCAGACCGACGAGAAGAACGTCTGGATCGGCAGCGCCACCGGCACCCCGCGCGTGCAGAACGTGAAGATCTACGATAAGGCTTCCGGCAGCTATCTACCGCTGGACCCGGGCGCTACCTACGCGCTGGCCGGCATGAACTACACCCTGCGCAATCTGGGCGACGGCTTTGCCATGTTTGACGGCGCAGAGCTGATCAAGGACTATGTGTCCGAGGATTATCTGGTGATGTCTACCTACGCTATGATTTTTGACGGCGCAGATGCTGCGGGTCTGCCGCACCTGTCCAGCGCAAACAGCCCGCTGGCCGCATACCCCGGCTACCTGCTCAACTACGAGCAGCCCTACGGCGCAGGCCGCATCACCATTCTGTAAATTTATATTTCCCGTGAAAAGGCGAACCCGGAAAGTCCTGCGGACTTTCCGGGTTCGCTCTATCTATAATAGTTTTTCCGCGCGGAATCATACAAACAGAAAAGCCACCCGAGTTTCCTCAGATGGCTTTAGTCTGGTTGGGGATGAGAGAATCGAACTCCCACAAGTAGAGTCAGAGTCTACCGCACTACCACTATGCAAATCCCCAATATTCTGTTGTGTTTTGCGGGGTGAGCCGCTCAACGTGTGCTATTATACGGGAAAAGCCCGGAGTTGTCAAGCATATTTTTGAAAAAAGTTGTACTTTTTGGAAAATTCCGCAGCAGCGCCGGATAATCTATGCCGGAGCGCTGCCACACTTCGGCAGGTTCTGCGCACCGCACCGCCTATACTGGAAGGTACAAAACCTTGCAAAGTACCAGAAGGAGGATGCCTATGCCGGAACGAACCACACAAAACGCCCAGACCCTGCTTTCGCCCCGCGTCCCGCGGGATACCGAGCACGAGCGCTACCACCCGGAACTGGAAGAAGAACTGAAAGAATGCCTGTTCTGTTTGAAGCGCAACGAGATGATGTTTGATATGGAGGTGGATACGGACCTGATCGAGCAGCGTATTTACGAGCGGCAGGCGCTGCTGTGCCGCTACCGGTACTTACTGGCGCGCGCCCGGGAGCTGGGGCTGCACACGGTGCTTACCCGCTACCAGCCCATGGGCGGGTGAAAAGGCTTAGAGAAAAAATCTTGACAAAAGGCGCGCTGCGTGATATCCTATTACAAGATAAAAGCGTACCGGAACTATGTCCGGCGCGATAAATTTTTGAGAGTTAGAGAGGTTTCTATCATGGAGCGTATTAAGACTATTGCTACTCGTGACCTGACCAAGAGCGTTAAGACCGGTGGCTGCGGCGAGTGCCAGACTTCCTGCCAGTCCGCCTGCAAGACCTCCTGCGGCGTGGCTAACCAGCAGTGCGAGAACAGCAACAAGTAATTTTTGCAAACCCTATGCCGCCTTTGCCGGGCGGCATTTTTTTGTGTAATCTGGAATGGAGTGTAAAATGGTACATCAGTATCAATTGAACGGTTATAACATCGTGCTGGACACCTGCAGCGGCTCGGTGCACGTTGTGGACGAGGTGGCCTACGATGTCATCGCCATGTACCCGGAGCATACCGCAGACGAGATCGTTGCCGCCATGCTGGCAAAATACGGCAGCCGCCCGGACGTGACCGAGGAGGATCTGCGCCAGTGCATCGACGACGTGACCAGCCTGAAGGAAAACGGCAAGCTGTGGAGCCCGGATGTCTATAAGGACATGGCCTTCGACTTCAAGAACCGCAACACCGTGGTAAAGGCGCTGTGCCTGCACGTTGCCCATAGCTGCAACCTGAGCTGCTCTTACTGCTTTGCCTCGCAGGGGCGCTACCATGGCGACCGCGCCCTGATGAGCTTTGAGGTGGGCAAGCGCGCCATGGACTTCCTCATCGAGAACAGCGGCACCCGCCGCAATCTGGAAGTGGACTTCTTTGGCGGCGAGCCGCTGATGAACTTTGAGATGGTCAAAAAGCTGGTGGCCTACTGCCGTGAGCAGGAAAAGATCCATAACAAGAACTTCCGCTTTACCATGACCACCAACGGTGTGCTCATTGATGACGACGTTATCGACTTCTGCAACAAGGAGTGCCACAACGTGGTGCTGAGTCTGGATGGCCGCAAGGAGGTCAACGACCGCTTCCGCGTGGACTGCGCAGGCAACGGCAGCTACGACCGCATCGTGCCCAAGTTCCAGGAGTTCGTCAAGAAGCGCGGCGACAAGAACTACTATATGCGCGGCACCTTCACCCACTTTAACACCGACTTTACCAACGATATCTTCCACATGGCAGACCTCGGCTTTACCGAGCTGAGCATGGAACCGGTGGTCTGCGACCCCAGCGACCCCAGCGCCCTGACTGAGGCCGACCTGCCCATCCTGAAGGAGCAGTACGAGATCCTTGCCAAGGAGATGATCAAGCGCGACCGCGAGGGCAGAGGCTTTACCTTCTACCACTACATGCTCGACCTGACCGGCGGCCCCTGCATCTATAAGCGCATCTCCGGCTGCGGCTCTGGCACCGAGTACATGGCTGTTACCCCCTCCGGGGCGATCTGTACCCCTGCCACCAGTTCGTGGGCGACCCCAAGTACCTGCTGGGCGATATCTGGAAGGGTGTTACCAACACCGCCGTGCGGGATGAGTTCAAGCACTGCAACGCCTACGCCCGTAAGGAGTGTCAGGACTGCTGGGCAAAGCTGTATTGCTCCGGCGGCTGCGCTGCCAACTCCTACCATGCCACCGGCAGCATTACCGGCGTGTATGAGTACGGCTGCGAGCTGTTCAAAAAGCGCATGGAGTGCGCCATCATGATCAAGGTTGCCGAGAATCAGGAGCTGGCTGCCAAGGGTATTGAGGTGCCCATTGAGCTGGGCTCTACCTGCAACGCCTGCGCCGACGGCGAAGCCTGCGAATGAGCATGACCACCCCCATCGTGGATTTTGTGCGCAGCTATGCACAGTCCGGCACCGCCCGGCTGCATATGCCCGGCCACAAGGGGCAGAGCCTTTTAGGCTTTGAGCCGCTGGATATCACCGAGATCTGCGGCGCAGACGAACTTTACGCGCCGGAGGGCATTATTGCTGAAAGCGAAGCCAACGCCACCCGGCTGTTTGGCACGGCGCACAGCTATTACAGCACCGAGGGCTCGTCTCAGTGCATCCGTGCCATGCTGTTTCTGGCGCTGCAAGGCGCACCGCAAAACGGCAGGCGTCCGGTGCTGCTGGCTGCCCGCAACGCCCACAAGGCGCTGCTGTACGCGGCGGCGCTGCTGGATTTTGACATCCGCTGGCTTTGGCCGTCTGCGCAGGCAGAGGGTGCACTGTGCAGCTGCCCCGTCACAGCCGAAGCGCTGACAGGGGCTTTGCACGCGCTGGCACAGCAGGGGATAAGCCCCTTTGGCGTATACGTCACCAGCCCGGATTATCTGGGCGGGGTGCAGGATATTCCGGCGCTGGCGGCGGTCTGCCGGGCGCAGGGCGTGCCTTTGCTGGTGGATAACGCCCACGGCGCCTATCTGCGCTTTTTGCCGCAGAACTGCCACCCCATCGCGCAGGGCGCGGCCATGTGTTGCGACTCTGCCCACAAGACCCTGCCGGTGGTCACCGGCGGTGCGTATCTGCATCTGGGGCACAACGCCCCTGTGCAGGACGAAGCGGCTGTGCGGGGGGCGCTGGCTCTCTTCGGCTCCACCAGCCCCTCTTACCTCATTTTGCAGTCGCTGGATGCCTGCAATGCGGTGCTGGCAGGGGACTACCCCCGGCGGCTGGTGCAGTGCTGCGCGGCGCTGGAAGGTCTGCGCCGCAGCCTGAATAAGACCGCAGCGGCGCGGCAGTGCCCGGTGCCGCTGGCAGTTGCCGGGGCACAGCAGGAGCCGATGAAGCTTACGCTGGACGCCGCTGCCCTTGGCTGCACCGGCACAGCGCTGGCAGATGCTTTGCGCCGCGCACAGCTGGAGTGCGAGTATGCCGACCCCCGCTATGTGGTGCTGATGTTCACCCCGGAAAACCCGCCGCAGGACTACACGTCGTGCAAACGGTGCTGGAACAGCTTTTGGCTGCTGTGCCTGCCGGGCTGCTCCGCCCCGAGAACCGGGCAGGGGAGTTTGCCGCCTTGCAGCAGCAGGCGGCGCAGCGCTGTACCATCCGGCAGGCGGTGCTGGGCGCACAGGTGCGTGTCCCGGTGCACAAGGCGCTGGGGCGGGTGTGCGCCATGCCCACGGTGTCCTGCCCGCCCGCCATCCCTGTGGCGGTCAGCGGCGAGGAGATCACCCCGGCGGCCATCGTCCTGATGCAGCGCTATGGCATCGAGGAACTCTCGGTGCTGCGATAAAGATTTTATAAGAAGAAACCCGGAAAGTCCGCAGACCTTCCGGGTTCTCTATATTTATTCTTAAATATCCGTCCGGGGTGCGGCGCACATCTCCCAGAAGCGCAGCTCGTGCTCCGAGCAGGCGCGGAAGATCGCACGGCAGCGGGCGGCACGCTCCGGCGAAAGGCCGGTGCAGGCCACCTCGGCGCGCTCTGCCCATGCACGGCAGGCGGCATCATAGCCGGGACCGGCGTAGTCCAGCACCAGTGCGCCGTAGTAGGTGTCCTTTACGGCGGGGGAGCGCTGCAAAAGTTTCTGGAATAGCCACCCGTAACTCAGCATACAGGGCAGGCAGGCCATCAGGCACTCAGCTTCCCCCTCGCCGGTGCGGGCAGCATCGATCATGCAGTCCAGATAGGCGCGGCTTTCCGGGCGGAGGGGCAGGGACTGAATATCAGCTTCCCGCAGACCGTACTGCTCCAGATACCGCAGCCGGGTCAGGTCCTCGTTTTCCTGCACGAAGGACAGCAGGGAATAGTAGGTGCGCATGGCCGCCATGGTGGTAGCCTTGGTCATGCCCCAAGCAAAGATCTTAGCGTACTCCCGCAGATACAGGCTGTCCTCCACAAGGTAGCTTTTAAAGCAGTCCTCGCTCAGGGTACCGTTCTCCATCTTTTGCAGAAACTCGGTCTGCAAACACTGCTCCCACACAGGCAGGTCGGCCTGCACCAGCGCCGAGACAAAGGGCAGGTCAGTCACGGACAAAATCTCCCTTCAGGTTGAAGGTATGATCCATGGGCCCGGAGCCGTGCCCTAAGTCCAGCATGGCAGACAGACAGCCGGAAATGTAGGCCTTGGCGCGCTCCACGGCGGTGTCAAGGTCATACCCCTTGGCCAGATTGGAGGCAATGGCGCTGGACAGGGTGCAGCCGGTGCCGTGGGTGTTGGGGTTTGCAATGCGCTTGCCCTTGAACCACTTGCCGGTGCCGCCCTGCCACAGCAGATCGTCGGCATCGTTGATCTGGTGACCGCCCTTGCACAGCACGGCGCAGCCATAGCGCTGGCTGATGGTCCGGGCGGCGGCTTCCATGTCGGCAGCGTTTGCAATGCTCATGCCGGACAGGATCTCAGCCTCCGGGATGTTGGGGGTAAGCACCTCGGCCAGCGGCAGCAGCTTTTCGGTCAGCGCCTGCACAGCATCGTCCTGCAGCAGCTTTGCGCCGGAGGTGGCCACCATCACGGGGTCCACCACGATATGCTTTGCGCCGTAGAAGTGCAGTCGCTCGGCGATAGTGTCGATGAGCGGGGCAGAGGATACCATGCCGATCTTTACCGCATCCGGGTAGATATCGGTGAACACGGCATCGAGCTGCTGCGCCAGAAACTGCGGCGTGGTGTCAAAAATGGCGGTCACACCAGTGGTGTTCTGTGCTGTCAGGGCGGTAATGGCGCTCATGGCAAACACGCCGTTGGCGGTCATGGTTTTGATATCGGCCTGGATCCCGGCGCCTCCGCTGGAATCGCTTCCGGCAATGGTCAATGCAGTTTTCATGGGTAAAATGCTCCTTTGCAGCAAAAATGCGGATATGCCCGCAAAGACATATCCGCAGATAAAAGCGCTATCTCCCTACGTTGGCATGATCCAAATCAGGTCACAGGTCAGGGCAGTACAGCCCACTCTCAGCCCGCTTGCACGGGCTCCCTTTTTATACTAGAAAGCATACCACAATCGGGGAAAAGATGCAAGAAAAACAGGCCGCGCAAAATGCACCGCTTATTCGCCCAGTGCGGTGCGGATATTGTCCAGCACCTTTTTGCTCAGCAGCACAAAGGCCTGCTTGGTGCGGCCTGCGGACACATTGGCGCAGCGCACGTTTTCCCGGGAAAAGAAGTCCTCGGCCACGGGGCCTGCGGCGGCGCGGGTGTCGCAGAAAAAGCGGGTGCCGGGCAGGTCAAGCCACTTTTCCAGCGCAGCGGAATCGAAGCCGGGGCCGATGGAGGTGTTGAACAGAACCTTGCCCGCACCCAGCTGGGCAAACTCGTTTTCGCCCAGCAGCAGCACGTTCTTGTTCAGGCAGGTGAACACCACCTCGCTGTCTGCCAGCAGCTGGGGCAGGGGCTTAAAGGTCATACCGGCAGCCTCGGCGTCCGGCTTTGCGCTGCGGGCAAAGTAGCTGATCTCTGCGCCCATAAATTGCAGCGCATCGGCGATCATCCGGCCGGAAACGCCCAGCCCCACGATGCCCACCTTCAGGCCGGTGATCTCCACCGGCTCGTCCCGCAGCATCGGCATCCCGAAGCCGTGGAGCAGGCCGGTCAGCTCGTGGAGGACGTACTCCACCACGCCGCGGTCGCCGTAGTCCCGGATGCCCAGCACCTTGATGCCCCGGGTGCGTGCATAGGCGATATCTACGTTGGCGCTCTCTTCCGAATACAGACTGCAGCACATGCCGATATAGCGGATGTTGGGGCACTGCGCAATGACCTTCTTGCCCATGCGGGAGGTGTAGCTCAGCAGCACGGCATCGGCGTCCCCGATGCGGCGCACCATCTCGTCGTCGCTGGCAGGCACGTCCCGGTACAACACCACCTCTTTGGCGTAGCGGTGCAGCTCCTCCTCGGCAGAGGGAATCAGGCTGACAGGCTCAATGGCAACAAGCTTTTCAAACATGACGGACTCCTCCTTATATTAGTAGAAGCAGACGGGCGAGGCCAGATTGCGCAGCAGAGAGACGGCGCTCCAGCCGGCAATGGCGCTGGTGGAAGAGCAGATGTCCACCACGGCCTTCACGCCCTCGATCTCGGCAGTGATGCAGTGGTCGTCGCCCACCCAGCCGGGTACGGAGTGCATGGTCACGCCGGTGATGTCGGGGCCGGTGGTGGCCAGCGAGGTGGCCACCGCCACGTTCACCCGGCGGGGGAAGGTGGCAATGGCTTGCTTTGCATTGCCGGTGAAGACGGTGGTCTTCTCGGTGTCGGTCAGCAGATGGTCGGCCCAGACGGGGGTGTTGCGGAAGCCCTTTGCACCGGTATGGGTCTCGATGCCGGCAGTCTCCGGCAGGCCCTGCGCCTGTGCCATCAAGGTGACAGTCTGCAGCACGTCGAAGCCGCCGATGGCACCGCTGGCCAGATGCACCTTGGCGCCGCCCGCCACGGCGGCTGCCTTTGACCTGTGCGTAGAAATCCAGATCCGCAAAGGCACCGATGGACAGAATGACCAGATTGACGCCCCGCTTCAGCACCGGAACGGCCATGGCCCGCACCGCTTCCACCGAGGCCGCCTCCACGATGTACTCCGGCTCAAGCGCCAGCAGCGCGTCCACATCCTCGCAGACGGCGCAGCCGACATTGGCGGCGGTCTTTTCAGCCGAGGCGCGGGTGCGGCTGGTCACGCCCACCAGCTCGTAGTCCGGCAGCAGACCCTTCTTCCACGCGTCAGCCACGATGTTGCCCAGAAATCCGCAGCCCACAATACCCAATTTTGTTTTCATACCGTATCCTAAACTCCTTTTTTCTGCCTGCGGCAGCATATTCATAACCAGTATACCATACCGGGTACAAAAAGGGAAATAATGTTTGCGGCAGCCCGGCGGGGCAGGACATAAAAAGTTAACAAAATAAATTACAAAAAATTACAAAACCCTATTGCAAAATGGTTTCAAAAGAGTTACAATATGGTTACAGCAAGGGCAAAGCCCCAAGGCTGTGTGTGAAATCTTTTCTTCTTGTTTTTTGGGATATCGGGCACAGGTTCTCCTCCTCCGGCTGTTCTCCTTCACAGTTATGACCCATGCGCCGCACAGGCAGTGTCCCGCTTCGTGTGCAAAAGGGCTCGTCCGGTGTTTCGGACGAGCTTTTTGCATTCTGCAAGTCCTGTTTTGCCTGCAAAAGTGATACTTCAAAAATCAAAGTATGACCAATGCCTAAAAACGCTTGTCAATTTGTCTGTTTTTCCGCAAAGGACAATTATAAAGTTTGGCGCGGCAGGGGTTTGTATTCTTGCGGGCTTTGTGGTAAAGTATATACAATCAATTTATAAGCAGCAAACATGAATGATTTTGATGCTGATTTGTATCGGATGCGTTAAGGTGTATCTGAAAACAAAGAAAATGACGAATATTTCGCAAGCACAAGCGGGATTTAAGGCAAATAGCCGCAGGAATCCTTTGTGGATTTCAAGGCTGTTTAACGCAAAATCCAGCTGTGCTTGTAGAAATAGACTAAATTTTCGACTTTTCAGATACACCCTAAGAGAAAAGGAGTTTGATTATGGCTTATTTCTACGAAGAACCCTCCCGCACCTTTGGCGAGTACCTGCTGGTCCCCGGCTATTCCTCTGCGGAGAATGTGCCCACGGCGGTCAGCCTGAAGACCCCGCTGGTCAAGTACCGCAAGGGACAGGAGGAGTGCCCGCTGCAGATGAATATCCCCATGATCAGCGCCATCATGCAGTCGGTCTCCGGCGATAAGCTGGCCATTGCACTGGCTCGTCAGGGCGGCGTTTCCTTTATCTATGGCTCTCAGAGCATTGAGAACGAGGCTGCCATGGTGCGCCGCGTCAAGAGCTTCAAGGCCGGTTATGTGGTGTCCGATTCCAATCTGGCTCCCACTGCCACCCTGCATGATGTGCTGGAGCTGAAGGCACGCACCGGCCACTCCACCATTGCCATCACTGCCGATGGCACTCCGAGCGGCAAGCTGCTGGGCATTGTGGCATCTCGTGACTACCGCATCAACCACACCCCGGATGATGCCCCTGTCACCACCTTCATGACCCCCGTTGAAAAGCTGGTCACCGCTCCGGCCAACACCTCCCTGCACGACTGCAACAACATCATCTGGGACAACAAGATCAACACCCTGCCGCTGGTGGATGCCGAGGGCAATCTGGTGTATATGGTATTCCGCAAGGACTACGATTCCCACAAGGCAAACGTCAACGAGCTGCTGGATAAGAACAAGAGCTACGTTGTAGGCGCCGGCATCAACACCCGCGACTACGCCCAGCGCGTGCCCGCACTGGTAGAGGCCGGTGTGGATGTGCTGTGCATCGACTCCTCTGAGGGCTACTCCGAGTGGCAGAGCCGCACCATCGGCTGGATCCGCGAGCACTACGGCGATACCGTCAAGGTGGGCGCCGGCAATGTGGTGGACGCCGAAGGCTTCCGCTTCCTGGTTGAGGCCGGGGCCGACTTCGTCAAGATCGGCATCGGCGGCGGCAGTATCTGCATCACCCGTGAGCAGAAAGGTATCGGCCGCGGACAGGCCACTGCAGTTATCGAAGTCGCTAAGGCTCGCGACGAGTACTACAAGGAGACCGGCATCTATGTGCCCATCTGCTCCGACGGCGGCATCGTCCACGACTACCACATCACCCTCGCGCTGGCTATGGGCGCAGACTTCGTGATGCTGGGCCGCTACTTTGCCCGCTTTGACGAGAGCCCCACGAACAAGGTGCGCATCAACGGCCAGTATATGAAGGAGTACTGGGGCGAAGGCTCCAACCGTGCCCGCAACTGGCAGCGCTATGACCTGGGCGGCTCCACCAAACTGAGCTTTGAGGAGGGCGTGGACAGCTATGTGCCTTACGCCGGTCCTCTGGCAGACGGCGTGCAGACCACCCTGTACAAGGTGAAGAGCACCATGTGCAACTGCGGCGCTCTGTCCATCCCCGAGCTGCAGCAGAAGGCCAAGCTGACCGTTGTTTCTTCCACCTCCATCGTGGAGGGCGGCAGCCACGACGTTGTGCTGAAGAACGCTACCCCCAGCATCATGAACGGCTAAGCCTGTTCTGAAGAGAATCTATTGATTTAAGCGCAGAGACCGCTGCACAGCGTTTGTGCAGCGGTCTTTTTGCGCGAAAATACTTGCACCGGCAGGGGAATCGTGCTATCATGATAGAAACGCTCTGTCATGACAGGGCGGAGGATCCCCTGCCGGGCAAGCGGCAGGCGGCGCGCAGTAGGGAAGAGCTGACGCCGGGTATAAATAGAGAGGAAAACATTCATGAACGAGATCAAGGTTGAGCCTTATATCCCCGATGAGGACTACGATAACCCAGCGATGGTGGTGGATTTTTATGAATTCACCATGGCAAACTGCCTGTTCCTGCATGGCTTTAAGAATACCACGCTGGTGTTTGATATGTTCTTCCGCAAAAACCCGGATAATCAGGGCTATTCCATCAGCGCAGGCCAGCGCAAACTGACCCGCTTTTTGCTGGACTATCACTTCAATGAGCAGGATATCCACTGGCTGCGCACCAAGGGCATGAGCGAGGAGTTCTGCGAGTATCTGCGCACCTACAAGTGGAAGGGTGATATGTACGCCCTGCCCGAGGGCACGGTCTGCTACCCCCATGTGCAGATGGTGCGCATCGAGTGCGATCTGGTGGGCGCGATCCTGATCGAGACCTACCTGCTGCAGACCATGAACTTCCATAGCCTGATCGCCACCAAGGCCACCCGCGTCACCGGCCTGAACACCCACACCCCCCGCAACGTCATGGAGTTCGGTACCCGCCGCGCACAGGGCGAGAGCGCCGGCAACGATGGCGCTTACGCCGCAGTGCTGGGCGGCTGCATCGGTACGGCCAACTGTCTGGCAGAGATGAAGTTCGGCGCAGAGGTCAAGGCTGTGGGTACCGTGGCACACAGCTTTATCGAGTTTTTCCCCACCGAGTTCGATGCCTTCAAGGCCTTTGCCGATACCTACCCGGATTCGGTCAGCCTGCTGCTGGATACCTATAATATTATGGAAAGCGGCCTGCCCAACCTGATCAAACTGGACGATTATCTCATTGAGAAATACCCCAACGATCCCAACCGCCGCGTCAAGAGCGCCCGCATCGACTCTGGCGACCTTGCCCGCGGCTCCAAGCGGCTGCGCAAGGCACTGGATGCCGCCGGCAAGCCCTACATCAAGCTGGTGGCCTCCAACGGTCTGGACGAGAAGAAGATCGCCAACATGGAGCTGTACGAGCACGCACACTTCGACTCCTACGGCGTGGGCGAGAACCTCATCACCTCCGCCTCCGACCCCGTGTTCGGCGGCGTGTACAAGCTGGTGGCGGTGAAGCAGCCGGACGGCAGCTACACCCCCAAGATGAAGTGCTCGGATTCCGCCAGCAAGGCTATCATCCCGGGCAAGAAGATGCCGTGGCGTCTGTACGACGAAAACGGTCAGGCACAGTGCGACCTGATTGCCATGGACGGCGAGGTCATCGAGGCCGGCAAGCCGGTCACGATGGTCAACCTCGACTCCGACGCCATCGAGCGCACCATCACCTTTACCCCCCCACCGCTGTGCGCCCGCTGTTGGTGCCGCATGTTCTGGGCGGCGAGCTGGCCATTGAACTGCCCTCTATTGCAGAAAAGAAGGCCTATATTGCAAAGCAGCTCACCGAGGAGACCTGGGAGAGCGAGCTGCGTCTGGAGTGCCCTCACAAGCACTACGTCAACATGACCCCCGCAGTGGCCGAGTGCCGCTCCCGGATGTACGCCGAGCTGCACGGAGGCAAGGTGTAAGCAGCACCGAATAAGCGGTTTTTCTTGACAAAACAGGGAAACTATTGTATCATAAAAGCCGCTGATTTAATAAAAATGTTAATACCACCAGATTGCGAATAGCAGTGTGGTTGTATTAATTTTTCCTCACACCTGTTATTCCCGGCTCCCTCTCAAGCCAGAGGGCAGCAGGACTTTGTAAGCCGGGGCTGCGCCGCTGTGGTGAAATTGGCAGACACGAGGGACTTAAAATCCCTTTCTGGAGACAGAGTACGGGTTCGACCCCCGTCGGCGGCATGCAGAAGCTCAGAATTGTTCGTTGATTCGAATGATTCTGGGCTTTTTCTTTTTGTTCCATTTTCTGGAAGTGCTGAGCGGGCGAGAGGGATTTCTCGCGAAAAAAGGAGGAGTCTCTCTCGTGCGTAACCGTGATTTAAAACCTGCTGCCAAGGCAAACCCCACCATCCAACAGGCCTTTGAAAGGTTCCAAAAGTACAACCGGCTCAAGAACCTCTCCCAAGGCTCACTCGACTTCTACGCCGCAAAGGGCAGAAGCTTCTTTCGGTTTCTGGGGGATACAGAACAGCCCATTCATACCATCACAGAGGAAACGGTAGAGGATTATATCTTCTATATGAAGGACCAGCAGCTCCACGATACCACCATCAATACGAACCTCCGTATGGTGCGTGCGTTTTTGTACTGGTGCATGGAAAAGGGCTATCTGGAAAAGTATCCGATCAGACTGGTGCGTGCAGATGATCCGATCAAAGAACCCTACACCACCGATGAGCTGCAGAAGCTGCTGAAGGAACCGGACTGCAAAACCTGCTCCTTTGCTGAATACCGCAACTGGGTCATAGTCAACTTCCTGCTCGGTACCGGCTGCCGTGCGTCCACGCTGCTCAACCTGCAGATCGGAGATTTGGACCTTTCCGCCGGGACAGTGTTTTTCCGCCACATGAAGACGCGTAATCAGCAGATCGTGCCGCTCTCTAAGGCACTGGTCAAGACCATGGAGGAGTATCTGGAGCATCATACCAGCGACCCTACAGCCCCGTTGTTTGTCTCGGAGTATGGCAACCAGATGACCCTGAATTCGCTCGGCAATGCGATTTGGAATTATAATCATAGCAGAGGCGTGGAGAAGACCTCTATGCACCTGTTCCGGCACACCTACGCCAAACTGTATATCCAAGCTGGCGGCGATCCGTTCCGTCTGCAAAAGCTTCTGGGACACGCTGACCTTACCATGACCCGGCGGTATGTGGCACTGTATGCGGACGACCTGAGAGCCAACTATGACGCCCTGAATCCCCTAGAGCAGCTGACCCGCAAAAATCGCCACGGAGATAAGATCAAGATGGGGAAGGGGGAGGAAAAGTAAAAATGGGTCAATGTCCCTTGAGCAAAACGAAATGATATGGTATAGTGAAATCAAAAAAGGAGACGCGGATCAATATGAGTGATGAAGAGAAGCGCTGGCCATTCGATGGTTTCTACCTGAAGCTGGCTGAGGCACAACGGGAGTATGAGCAGGAGCAGCACATTGACCCTGCCTCGTTGACGGAAGAAGAACGACAGCAAAAACTGCAGGAGATTCTGGATTGTATTAAGGCCGCTCGCAAAAAGAAAAAAGGATACCGACGAACAGCTTGATCCCATTGTGCCGGAGGAAGAACCGGAAACCGCCGGGGTAACTCCACAGCCTGCAAAACAGTACATCACAGATCTTGTTGGTGAGGATTACAAGAATTGGCATGGGATCGTGGTGCTTGATGCGGGCACGAACTCCGGCAAGACCTATTTTATTCTGAAGACATTGCTGCCGTGGGCATATGAACGTCGTAAGCGTATCCTGATTCTGTGCAATCGCGAAGCTCTGCGCAACCAGATCGAGCGCGATGTGAACCGTTTGGGGAGTATAGAGGTATCCTACGAGGACTATGATCCCGCGCTTGGAGGAATTGTCAACAAACCCGCCATAGATAACAAGTATGAGCACACCATCTGTGTTGAAACATACCAGTGGCTGGAAACCTTCCTGCAAAGGAATGAAGATGCCGCCAAAACTTATCTGAGATCGTTTGATTATATCGTGTCAGACGAGTATCACTACATGGTGACCGATGCCAGCTTCAACGATCATGTGGATGCAAGCTATGAGGCTATTAAAGAGCTGTGGACAACGAAGACCTGCATCTTTATGAGCGCAACCGCCCGCCCCTTCTTTGATTATTGGAAGCTGCGGAAAATGATTCCAGAGGGGCAGCATTATCGTCTGCCGATGGATTATCGGTTTGTGTCAAGCGTGAAGTTCTTCTACCGTGACGATGACGAGCGGGATATCATCCGCCGGGTACAGCCGGGAGAAAAGATCCTCGTTTTTGTGAATACCATCGCCAAGCTGCGAAAACTGCGGGACAGTCTGAAGGCAGAAGGCATAGAGGATGTGGCGTGCCTGTGCTCCAAATACCGTCAGGAAGCGGAGGAGTTTGACAAACTGGATGATGTGCTTGTGGGCAATGTTCTGCAGCATCAGGTCACACTGACCACAACGACCCTCTATAATGGTGTGGATATGAAAGACCGTGCGCTGAAATATATTGTCAGTGAACTGTGGAACCCGCTCGTTAATGCACAGATCCTTGGCCGCAAACGTCCCTTGGATGAGGGGGATACCTGCGCGGTGTATTTGCAGCATTACCCCAAAGAACGTCTGGAAGGGGAACTTAAAAAAATCGAGAAGTATCAGCTGGAACCGGTCGAGGCATATCGGAAATGGTTTGATGATAGGAAGGCATGGAAGACATACCTGCATCAGCCTGAAACAGTGGAAATACTGAAAAAAAGCCATACAGTCGTTCTGGATCCACGGGAAGGTGAATACTGCTGGCGGAAACGTGCGACCTTGCAGGCTCGTGTAGAACGTGTTTTCCTGCTGCAAATGCTCGAACAGGGGTATCAGACAGAGCTGCTGAAAAAAATCGATGAAAGCCTGCTTGCAAAAGTAGAGCGCCTTGACCCGCCGCTGCTGCTTGAGTATCTGGATGCCCATCTGAATGAGGAACGCTACTATCAAGACTGGCAGAAGATCTTCTTTGAGCTGGGGCACATCTACAACAAGGCAGATGGACACGCTGAAAAATCGTTGCCAAGCTATACCTGTGCACGTCAATGGCTACAGCACTATGGATATGATCTTGGAAGTAAGCAGAAGCGATTTGAAGCAGGACAAAAGAAAATGGTCTGGTGGGTGACAAAATCAGAAAATTGATGCCTACGAAATTCACTCTATTATACAGAAAAGTGAAAAATATAGGCGATGATGTCGCTCTGTATTCGACTTCTTTATTTGAATTTTTGCGTGGTTGTGTTAGCCGAGTGCTTCTTGAACGGCCGAAGCATGAGGACGGGACAGAAACACTCGGTTAACATGATCACGCCAACGGAAATCTTGACTAAGCGAACCTGTGAGCTTTTTCAAGATTGAGTTGATCTAAATGGTATGAGCGCCAGCGAATACCTTCCTCTTTATCAATCCTTCACCAATAGGACGCATATCAGAAATGGGCGACGATTTGATCAGAGTGAAATATCTCAAATAGTTGAGAAAAACATCTGCTGCGGTGTGATTCTGTCTGGCTTTGATACAATTAAAAAGTTTACCTCGAACGGAATGTATCGTGTTACCGTATAATACAAGGGCGCCTACACTGTGGACACCGTTTCGTGGCTGAATTTTAAGCTGCCAAAAGGGAGTGGCATTCTACGACCACCCTGCAATATGGCTCAATTTGAGCTAGGTTCAGAAGCTCAATGGACAAAGTGACTACCGAGATTTGTATTCTATCGATGATACGATCAATGAACATTATCCAAATCGGTAAAAGTTCAATAGCGTTCAGATAAAGGCGGTAGGTGGTCGCAGTAGCCCTCGATTTGAGGAGTGCACAAAATTCCGCATAGTACATGACGGCTTTCTATGATGCTACGCAAGTTATGATGGATAATTTTACGGTATTTCGCTTTTTTGCGATTAACTGTACCATCAACACCCGTCATTTTGTCCCTAGTTGAAACCAAATCAAGACGAAAAAACACCCCACTGCTCGACATAGAGTAGCGGGGTTCTTGTTGTTGAGGAGTGCTTATTTCAGAATAGAGAGATCGTCATAGCGGGCGACACCATTATAGAGCAGCTCGAGCATGGTCACGGCAGAGGGGCGACCATTCAGCGGATAGCCAGCCAGCTCCTGAACGCGATCAGGGCAGAGATCCCATGCGACCTTGGATGCCCGGCGGATCGTGCTCTGGACTGCTTTGGGCTCGTACAGCTTCTTGTCGGCAATAGGCGTGTAGATTTCTTTCTCTACAGCTCGCAGGCGGTCTTCGTCCTCGGCAATCAGCGTCAGAGCTTGTGATAGAATAATGTAGGCGTTCATGTTACGGGTGATCCCGACATAGCGCAGTACATCATTGATACGGGCGGATAAATCGGAAGTAACCATTTTGACATCATCCCTGTTACATATATTTGGACCAGTTTTATCCAGTTCGAAATAAATGTAACGTAAAATATGCCAAAACAGGCGAAAAGCGTCTAAATGCGTCATAAAGTGTCGAAATGTGTCGCAAATGTATGGCAGTGGCGTACACCAGCAGGGGATAGGAGTGCGACAGCAGGGAGCTTGGCTATGGATATATACAGTCTAAAAAAGGCATTGGCATTGGGAAGTGGGCGGCGGTAGATTTCCATGACACCATCGTCTGAATTCCAGAGGGGGTTTCAATTTGAAATCTCCTTGAGAGCGAATCAAGACGTGTGACCTCAACCCGTACCGTTTTGGTACGAGTTGAAAGAGGGGCAAGACGCATCTGCATGTGATTTCCGACCTCATTATCCAATTCGGATAACGAGTTTAATGGGTCAAGACGTGATTTGTTGGCGCTGATGGAATCGCCGTATGAGACCCTATAGATGGATGCCCAGAATGTCACCCGTGGCTCAAAGTGAGTGTGCGTGAAATTGCGCTCTGACCTCTATGTTCTCCAAAGGTCGCAAATCACGACCTTATACCGCTATCATGTTTCAGGGGGCATTTCCGGCTTTCCTTTTTCCCCTGTAATCTGGGGAAGGATGCCTTATTTTAGGGGATGCGTACTATAATTCCGTCGTATTTCACGACGCAAATGGATATGCTCAAAAGTGGTGAAAATAATAATCGAGTCGCAAATCCGTCGAGATGTGTGCTCAATCGGCAGATCTCCATGACACCCCTCAAGGTGTACACCACAAATTCTCGTGTATTCGTCCTGTTTTTTTCACCGACCCTCATTTTGAGGGTTGATGAAAGCGGATCAAGACGGTCTTTATTCCGCCGATAGAATCGCCATACACGACCATATACCAAACAGTACGCACCTGTCACGACATAAGTTTAGATGAGGTCGCTTAGACTGACTCCATTAAGAAAGGTGTGTCCAATTTTGGACAAATGCAGACGGTGCTCAAACATGTTCTCCGTGACCACAAGTGGATACGCTCAAAAATGAGCTGTCCTCTATGTTCTATAAAACCAATAACTTTTGCCCAAAAGTGGTCGAATGAAACTGTTCCCCCACAATTTCGGGGAGCCCCATAGTCGAATCGCAAATCCGCCGGGATGTGTGCTGTCTGATATTAAACGCGGCTTTTTAAGTTCACTTTCTGACTGAATACTGTATAAAATAGAAGGAGCCCTGCTACTCGTGCTGAGCGGCAGAGCTCTGTTGCTGTTATAGGAAATGATGGTTGGTGTTAGCGTTCAATGATCTTAGTGGTAACTTTCGTTTGACCCTTGCCAAAAAGTCCGGCATAGCCAACATCAGCCAAATCCTTGAGCTCCTGTGCTTTTTCTCGTGTTTCACGGTAATCTTCACGAAGCAGAGTGTCTCCGTTTTTATCATGGAATACCGTTTTGACAACGAATTTATTTTCAGCCATAAGCTTACCTCCTGCTGCTGAAAGAAATGGTGACGATGGGGCGCGATGTCTATTACCGCAGCTTTCTCATATATGCTTGGGACGTCCTTTTCTGGCTCTCGTAGAAGGTAACGCCGGTAACATCATCCACGACCAGATCATCATAAGGGATGCCTTTTTTGTTCAGATGGTCAATGAACCAGCGCTTTTTCAGATAGCACCACGGGGTTCTGCTGAGGTCGCCGTAACTCGATGCAGGCCGCTCACATGCGTTGTAGGTTTTGCCGCAGATATTCCACCATTCTTTACGCACTCGCTCCCGCATTTGCAGAACTTCAGATGTGCCATGAAGGCCATGCTCCTCGCCATACTGATAATCTGCCTTCTTGATTTTTGCGTTCTGTCCCGCGCTGACTGCACCAGCCGCACCAAGACCCAACATGCCTAAAAATAACGAAAAAGCGCCTGCCATAATAGTTTCCTCCTGTATTTTGAAGTGTGTTTGCTTTTGCTGTACCTGAAGTCTACCAAACGATGCATCCGATAAGATGGACTTACAAGTGTGCTGTTAAAAATATGGAGCGTTGTGGCTGCCGTCGCGCGGACTGATGGTTGACCGCACTATAGCAGGCAAAAAGTCTCCGGTAAGGCCTCCGGCGGCAGGGGACACCTCACTCAGTCAGCCCTAACAGATAATCGGTCGACACCTGATAGAATTGGGCGAGCTGGATCAGATGAGGAATCTCGGGGCATTTATCGTGCTCCCATGCGTAGACTGCCCGGCGGGTTACACCCATGGTTCGGGCAAGCTCGGTCTGGGTATAGCCGTGTGTCAGGCGCAGGTGCTGCAAACGTTCTGATATAATGGTCATGGCTGCTCTCCTTCAATATAATGGGCGTCCTCTCACAGCCCGGCGGATCTCTGTCTTTACAGGTGCATTTTTAAACAACGTCAAGGGTAATGGTGCCGCTCTCTTTGGTGATGATCTCATACTCGGTGGACTGGATATCCCGCAATACCAGCTTTTCAATACTCAGGATGCTGGCAAGGGGGATGGAAAGCATGGTGTGCCTGGCCATGAAATGCAGCTCTGACTTGTTCCGGTGCGTGTGCAACTGGATGTCTTGGAATGCGATGTCTGCCCCGGTAAAGACAGCGCACCCACTGGCTTTGCACTCGGACGTCTCGGCAAGAAAGGTGTCAATAGCGATTTTATAAGTATCCATGAGGAGCCTCCTGTAATTTTATATATAGCACTACTCTCACTCGTGCCCTTGCTCTCTGTCTTGCTGTGATTAGTCAGCCTTCACGAACAGCTCCATGCAGTCCGCACAGATGACCCGCACTTCCTTGGTGCTCCGGATGATGGTACCGCACTTGGGGCATACCCACCGCCGGGTGCTGCTCTTTGCTTTGGGAGGCTTCGGGGCTCCGGTCTGACTGCTGCCGGGTGCCTTGCTGCCTGCTCCGGTGCCTGCCATGTCCGACCATGCCAGCCGCTCGCCCATCTGGATATCCTGCCAGCCTTGGAAGATGATAAAGTCCAACAGCTCCTCGGACGGGCTCGTGATGGTCCAGCCGTACTTTTCGTGGTGGTCGACGGTCAAGCCGTGTGCCTCGGCCTGCTCCTTAAAACGCCGGTTGTGATAGACCCCGTTGTTGCTGGTGTCCTTGATACCGGTCTCCATGCAGTATTCGTGCACCATCTCATGCAGCAGGGTGGAAGCGGTCTCCTCGATGGGACGGTCAAGGGTAGCCGACGAAATATTGATCTCGTACTTGTTCTCGCCGCCTGCCTGCCAAACTTTGGAACAGGTGATATGACCATAGGCGGACGGGGTCTTTTTCAGGCTGATGATGGGCTCTGGCAGCTTGCTTGCAAAGTAGTGCTTGTTGAGCTCGCGGAACATCTTTTCCAGCTGACCGGCAGCGCGAGAGGTTTTGACAGTCTGTTTCATGATTTTTCGAACCTTTCTCTTGATAAAAAAGGCCGGGACAGGTATAATATTGGTGTAGCCCGCCCCGGCGGGTGTACGGCAGCTCTATACAACGCAAACTTTGGTCGGTAGGCGCTGTATGGGGCTTTTTTCGGGTGATGTCAGGTGATGCTCAGGCGGGTGCCGGTGACCGTTTTGCTGTACTGGTCGTACAGGTCGGGCGCTACGGCCTTGATGGCTTTGCTGTCGAGTCGGGTACTGGAGAAATCGGACAGGCGGACTTTGTGGCAGCCTACTTCCAGATAGTTGGTGGAGCGCTCAGCCAGTGCCTCGCGGATCTGGGTTTTCAGCTGTTCCTGTTCAGCCTGTGCAGCCTCGATCAGTTGGGCGGCCTCCTTGTACTGCTCGACAAGGGTCAGTAAAACGTTGATACTCATGTGTGTACCTCTTTTCAAATCGTTGGTGAATGGTCGGATGTGAGAACCGGTGTTCCCGATGGCATGAGTATAAACTATTCACGGGAATATATCAAGATGGAATGTTGTACAATGATTTGGGCGCAAATTTGTGCAAAATGTATATTCACGGGAATAGGCGGCAGATGATATAATAAGCACTATAATGTACGGGAGGAAAAATAATGGCAAAGACGAGTGCAAAGACAACAGCGTGCAGTTCACAAATATGTGAAAAATAATTATGACCGTTTGGAGCTATCGGTGCCCAAAGGAGAAAAAGCAACTATCCAGCAGGCAGCGAAACAGGCGGGGCAAAGCGTAAACGCCTATATCTACGAAGCTGTATGTGCCAGAAGCAGGAAAACGCCATGTCAGACACCCCGGGGGTAGTTAAAAATCTAGAATGGGACACTGACCCAGTAGAATGAGATAGTTGTTCCATCTCCCCAGACTTGATTAAAATCCAGCAGCAGAAGGCCTCTGCCTTTCACAGAAATGTGATCGGCAGGGGCCTTTTTGCGTTAAGAAAATGACACCTAAAAAACAAAAAAGTATCCTCCACATGGAAAATGGAGGATACCAATCTTTCGACATCATTGTTTGATTCTCCCTATTATTCTATCATGGTTATATCTGGGAATCAATAGAAAACCATACAAATGTATCCCACCTGACCTTAGAAAAAAACTCGCAGAAGCCGAAAGTTTTTTGCACTTTGCCCAGTTCTGCATGAAAAATCCGGCTAAAAACGAAGGTGGACAGAATAAGTGGTCAGATGGGTGTCCAAGACGCAGGAGGAAACAGAAATGGCACGACGGGGAGAAAACATTCACAAACGCAAGGATGGTCGGTGGAAGGTCGATACATCAAAGCGCGCACACAGGAAGGCAAAATCCAGTGGGGCTACGTCTATGGCGCAGTTTATGCAGATGTCAAGCGAGTGCTGATTCAGAAGAAAGCGGAGGCAGGGTTCTACAACCTGAAAAGAACCGACCTGACCTTTGAAGTGTTGGCTGAGGTGTGGTTGCACTCCCTGCGGAACAGCATAAAAGAATCCACCTATGCGCATTATTCGTACACGCTGCATAAGTATCTTCTCCCGGTTTTGAGCAAAGTGCCCGTTGCGTCCCTTGACGAGAGCTTTCTGGAACAGGCCATGCAGCAGATCATCTCGCCCGCAGATGCCACGCACAAGCCATTGGGAAACTCTTCTGCCCGGGAATGCCTCTCTATGCTGCGCCGCATCTGCAAATATGCCGCACATTTACGTCTGATCCGTCCGATGGAACTGGAAATAGCGCTTCCAAAAGCCATCGACAAAATTTCTGTGCCGCTCTCCCTGGCGGAGCAGCAGCGGCTTTATCAGTATGTACAGGAGAACCCCACGCCCCGCAAGATTGGCTTATTATTAGGGTTTGAATTAGGTCTGCGTATTGGTGAGATCTGCGGCCTGCAATGGGGCGATTTTGACCTGAAACTTGGCACACTGAAGATCAACCGGACGATCTGCCGAATTTCCTGTGGAAACGGGCATACAAAGGTGGTCATCCAAACACCTAAAACCCGCACCTCCCGCCGGGAAATTCCAATCCCGAAATGTTTATTGGTGATGCTGAAAAAACTGCATTGGAACGCCAGTAATGCTACATGGTTTCTATCTGGTAATGAATCCAAACCCACAGAACCTCGTTGCTACCGAAAAAGCATCAAGGCATATCTGAAACAGGCAACTGTCCGGCAGGTACGTCCGCACGCGCTGCGCCACACCTTTGCAACGACCTGCTTGCAGGCGGGGTGCGACGTAAAGACCCTCAGTGAACTGTTGGGGCACGCCAACGCCAACATTACTTTGCAGCGCTATGTGCACTCTGACCTGACCCGAAAGCGCCGGGAGATGAACCGGATTTTCTCCCATCAGGTGTCCATGAGGGGCAGGAAAGAGCCGAATCTGATGGAATAACGCTCGATTTTAGCCACGGTCTTTCATTTTCCATGTGGAGGATACCCCTTTATGCGGGAAGGGGTGAACAAGGTGGCATTGCGTCTGTTTGAGCACAACGAGAAAGCATATCGTGCGGCAGTCCGGATGATGAACCAGTATGGCAAAGCTGCCATTGTTCATCCCACCGGCACCGGAAAGAGCTACATTGCGTTCAAGTTGATCGAGGACAACCCGGAGAAGGTCGTGATCTGGCTTTCTCCCAGTGAATATATCTTCAAGACCCAGCTGGAAAGCCTAAAGAGGAACGACCCGGATTTTCCGCTGGCAAATGTTCACTTTTATACCTACGCCAAACTGATGTGCTGTACACAGGCACAGCTGGAGAAAATTGCGGCACAGAAGCCCGCCTATATTATACTCGACGAATTCCATCGTGCCGGTGCTGAATGCTGGGGCGAAAGCACGGTGGCTTTATTAAAGTTATGCCCGGATGCAAAACTTCTGGGGCTGACGGCAACAAACGTCCGATATCTGGATAATAACCGCGATATGGCCGAAGAACTTTTCGATGGACATATTGCCAGCGACATGAACCTTGGCGAAGCAGTCGTCAGGGGCATTTTGCCTACCCCGAAATATGTGACCACGGTCTACCAGTACCAGAAAGCACTTGCAAAGTATCAGGCACGAGTGGACAACCTGCGGACACCGGGCATTCGGGATGTGAATCAGAAATATCTGGATGCGTTGCGCCGCGCACTGGAGCAGGCAGACGGCTTGGACAGGGTCTTTGCCCATCATATTACAAACAAATCTGGAAAATACATCGTGTTCTGCGCCAACAAAGAGCACATGGACGAGATGGTGTCCCATGTGCCGGAGTGGTTCGCCGGGGTCAATCCAGATGTTGTGGTGTACGAAGCTTACTCCGATGACCCGAATACGGATAAAGCGTTTGCGGATTTCAAGACAGACACGAGCAACCGGCTGAAGCTGCTGTTCTGCATCGATATGCTCAACGAGGGCGTCCATGTGGATGGTATTTCTGGTGTGATCCTGTTCCGGCCAACGATTTCACCCATCATCTACAAGCAACAAATCGGTCGCGCCCTGACCGCCGGAGATACCGCAACCCCGCTGATTCTGGATGTGGTCAACAACTTTGAAGGCCTGACCAGCATTTCCGACCTGCAAAGCGAAATGCAGGAGGCAGTTCACCGGCTCTATGCCAACGGCGAGGGCGATAAAATCGTCACCGAGCGGTTTGAGGTCATCGAGCAGGTGCACGACTGCCGGGTACTGTTCGAGCAGCTGCAAGCAAGCCTTTCCTCCGGCTGGGAGCACTATTTTTCCGAGGCGAGCATCTACTACGCAGAGCATGGCAACCTGAACGTCCCAAAACTGTATACCACGCCCGGAGGTCTGAGCCTCGGTGTGTGGCTGGTGACCCAGCGCCGTGTGCGCGAGGGACAAATCCAAGGCAATCTGACCGAGCAGCAGATCGCGCGGCTGGACAGCATCGGCATGGTCTGGGGCAACCGGAAGGAAATTGCGTGGCAGCACGGATTTGAGGTCGCAAAGAAATACCACGACACCTATGGAAACCTGATGGTGGCCAGAAAGTATGTAGACCCGGACGGCTATCCCTTGGGCCAATGGATCCTCAAGACCCGGCAGCAGAAGCTGAATGGCTGCTTGAAGGAAGAACGCATCGCACAGCTGGATGAGATCGGTATGGTGTGGAGCATCTTCGATGCCAAGTGGGAAAAGGCTTATGCGCTGGCTGCGGCCTATTATGAGGAGAACGGTAACCTGAACATCCCGCGTTCCTATGTGACAGCGACTGGTGAACGGCTGGGACAATGGGTCGCAAGTCAGCAATGGGCGTACCCGAAAGGAAAGCTGACGGACGAACAGGTCGAGCGGCTGAACAGAATCGGGATGTACTGGGGCAACCGCAATGACCGCCAGTGGAACGAAGGCTATCAGGAGGCAAAGTGCTACTTTGATGCCCACGGCGATCTGAACGTCCCTGCCGATTATGTATCACCGTGCGGATATAACCTTGGAAATTGGGTCAAGCGGCAACGGTATACCCGACAGAATCCCGAAAAAAGCTGCGCGGTTCTGACAGAGGAGCGGATTGCAAAGCTGGATGCCATTGGGATGCGGTGGGAGAAAAGCAACCCGAAGCGCTCGTCTAGACAGACGGCGCAAGCCGAAACCGTTACGGCAAAAGCGGGTTGAAACAAGTCAAACGAAAGATAAAAGCAACTGCTTTGTGTGCTGTTAGGAACGATTGAGCTTGTGGCAAATTGCGAAAAGGAAACCGCTCAGGCGGGATGATCGAGTGAGGAGATATTGAATGATTGCTGGAAATAAAACAACTGTAAACGGTTCTATGAACTATTATGTGCAAGAATCACCAGGTGTAAAACGGCGATGCTATGCATTTGTGAAAAGAGCGTTTGATATTGTGGCCTCTGCTGCCGCTTTAATCATTTTGTCACCCATCATGTTGATCGCAGCAATTTTGGTTTATGTGGATGATCCGGGAAAGGTGTTCTACGGTCATGTCCGAATCGGCAAAAACGGAAAGCCGTTTAAGATGTGGAAATTCCGTAGTATGTACATGAACGCCGATAAAATGATCGATCTGCTTACGCCGGAGCAGGCAAAGCAGTACTACACGGAATTCAAAATCGACAATGATCCACGCATAACTAAGATTGGAAACTTTTTACGGAAAACCAGTCTGGACGAATTGCCGCAGCTTTTCAATGTACTTTGCAATGATATGAGTCTGGTAGGGCCTCGTCCACTGATCGAGTCGGAAATTCAGACCTATTATGACGATACCCACGATGTACTGCTGGCTGTAAAGCCGGGTGTTACCGGGTATTGGCAAGCGTATGCGCGAAATAATGCGACCTATCAAAGTGGCGAACGGCAGAAAATGGAAATGTATTACGTTCGAAACGCTTCGCTGTGGCTGGATATCAAAATCCTGTTTAAAACCGTAGAGAGCGTCCTGAAGAAAAGTGGAGCACAGTAATAAAAGCATCAAGATCAAAGGGGATAGCATGACAGAACCTATAAGAGTTGCGCAGATGATGACCGATATGAACTACGGCGGTGTGGAAATGGTAGTTATGAACTACTACCGACACATTGATCGGACAAAGGTTCAGTTTGATTTCTTTGCACTGGAAGGCTCGGCAGTACCTCAGAGAGAAGAAATCGAGCGACTCGGCGGACGGGTTTATATTGTGCCGAAGTACACGCATCTTTCGGCATATGAGAAGGAAATCATTCGGCTTTTTAAGCAAAACCAATATAAAATAGTTCACTCCCATATGCATACACTTAGTGTTTTTTCATTGTGGGGGCCAAAAAAGCAGGCATTCCGAACAGGATTGCGCACAACCACTCGACAGCCGGTAAAGGAGAGACAAAGAAGAACATTATTAAATATGCGCTCCGACCGTTTGCTAAAATCTATCCAACAAAGTTGTGCGCTTGCTCACAATATGCAGGTGAATGGCTTTATGGAAAAAACACAGAGTTTCAGGTGTTCAACAACGCAATCGATTTGAGCCGTTATTCCTACGACCCGCAGAAAGCTGCTACTGTGCGAAAAGAATTAGGGTTGGAAGACAAGCTCGTTGTTGGTCATATCGGTAGATTTTGTTACCAGAAAAATCATGACTTCCTGATCGACATTTTCAACGAAATCCACAAGCAACGCCAAGAGGCCGTTCTACTTCTGATTGGAGAAGGTGAACTGGAACAGGACATCCGTAACAAAGTCAAGAAACTAGGTTTAACGGATAGTGTCCGCTTCATGGGCAAGCAAAAGGACACAAGTAAATTTTATCAAGCCATGAATTGCTTTGTTCTGCCTTCCCGATATGAAGGGCTTCCGGTCGTTGGTGTAGAAGCACAGGCGGCAGGAGTACCTTGCGTCATGGCTGATGTGGTAACACCGGAAACAAAAATTCTTGAGTCAACGGCATTCGTTTCACCTGAAGAATCTGCAGTGAATTGGGCGATGGCTGTCTTAGAGAGTACATCTCATTATCAGAAAAAAGACACAAGTGCGGAAATGCGAAAAGCAGGTTTTGATATTGTTACTGAAGCAGAAAAATTAGAAAGATTCTACTACAAACTGCTTTGATCTATGTAATAGGCAGGAGAAAATAAATGGATTCAAAAATCAAAGTTGCAGAATTTATATCACGCCTTGAATTCGGTGGAGCAGAAGCTATGTTGCTGAACTATACAACCCACTTTCAGCATCCGGAGCAGTTTGACCTTCACATTATCACGCAGGACATCAACGATGACGACTGCATCCGTCAATTTGAAGATGCAGGCTATACCGTTCATATTGTAACACATAAACGTAAGAGCATCGCCAAAAATGTCGGAGAGGTTTATCAAGTGCTGAAGCAAGAGCACTTTGACATTGCTCACAGTCACATGACACTGACAAATTTTTATGTTTTGCTCCTTGCAAAGATGCTTGGTGTCCGGGTACGCATTTCTCATGCGCACAGTGCCTTCCGAGAGGATAACTTAAAAGCAAAACTGGCATTTCCAATTTTGAAAAGTCTGAATCGTCTTGCAGCTAACGTTTGGATGGCGTGTGGATATGATGCCGGCGTGTTTTTGTACGGAACGGATGCAGTAGACCATCAAAAGGTTTATATGATGCGCAATGCAATCGATTTGCAGCGGTTTCAAAGGAACGATAAAACACGTCAGATGATACGCGAAAAGTATGCAATAGGTGATGCTTTGTGTGTTGGTCATGTTGGTCGATTTTGCACACCGAAAAATCACTCGTTTGTTTTAGAGATTTTTAATGCTGTAAGAAAAATCACGCCTGCATCAAAGTTTTTGCTGGTAGGAGACGGTGAACTGCGAGGTGAAGTCCTTGCGAAAATAAAGGAACTGCATCTGGAAAATTCTGTTGTGCTCACAGGTAATGTTACAAATACGAATGAATTATATCAGGCAATGGACGCTTTTATTTTACCATCTCTTTATGAAGGGCTTCCGGTGGTATCAATTGAAGCACAAGCAGCAAATTTGCCGTGCCTGATTTCGGAAAATGTGGATCATCGCTGTGCCATGACATCCAATGTACATTTCCTTTCTATCCAGAAATCAGCGGATGAATGGGCAAAAGAAATCCTGAAGTATGCTGCACAGCCACACAGCGATGATAGTATCGAGGCGTTGACCAAAGCTGGTTACAACATTGAAACCGAAGCACGAAAGCTGGAAGAACTTTATAAAAACTCAATTAACAAACAGGAGTAACGCTATCATGAAAGTTTTATATATCGTAAAGACACAGCTGCATTATTATCCCCCCTGCATTTCGCAGATTCGTATGCTGCTGAAAGACCTTGGCTATGATGTGGAAGTGCTATATGGAACATCGAATGAGAGTGCATTAAAGCTTCTTGCAAAAGAGAATATTCCCTGCCACAAAGTTGCTGAGATCAAAGATGTGGCAAGTTCTAAAATTGAAAAATTGCAGGATTGGTATAAATTCCGCTGCGGAGTGTTGAATGCTTTGAAACAGTACCCGGAAGATACAGTGCTCTGGTTTGGAACGGCAGAAAGCGCACTCCCTATGAAGGGTGTATTGAACGGAAAGAAGTACGTGCTCTCTCTGCTGGAACTTCTGGATGACTGCCCGCAGAAAGTAAGACTGCTGAAAAATCTTGCACAGAACGCAGCCGCCGTGACGGTTTGTGAGGAAACTCGCGGCTATATCATGCGTTCGTGGTGGAGTCTTCCGGAAGTGCCGTATGTATTCCCGAACAAGCCTTACAACCAGATTACTGACCGCTGTCACGAACCTTCGATTCCTGAAACAAAAGCAGTCGTTGAACGAATCAAAGACAAAAAAGTTGTTCTGTATCAGGGGATTTTGCAGAACACGGACGAGATTTTGGAAGTCGCTAAGGCGTTGCAAACGATGGATGCCGGGTATACTCTGCTGCTGATGGGAATTGATAAGTACCATAGCGTAGACAAAATCAAAGCAATTTATAGCAATGTGGAATATGTCAGCTATATTCCAGCACCGTATCATCTGGAAATTACCAGCTATGCACATATTGGCATAGTTTTTTATCGTAATGATTCTTTAAATAAAGTGTTCTGTGCACCGAATAAAATTTACGAATATTCTGGCTTTGGCATCCCGATGCTGGCAAATGACATTCCGGGTCTGAAAAACACGGTCGGCAATGCTGGTGCGGCTGAATGCATGGAGCTGAAGTCAAATAATATCATTCACGCGATTCAGAAAATTGAAGCAGATTATGACACCTATTCTGAAAACGCAAAAAAATTCTTTGCTGGAACAGATAATCTAAAGACTATGAAAAAATTGATGGGAAAGATTGAAAAATAATATGAACTTCTTTTTTGATTGTTTTTTGATTTTAACCACAACAGGGATTGTTCTGTTGGCGTATAAGCGTGTTGTATTCCGAGAGAATTGTTCTGTGGCAAACTATGTGATTATTGTTCTTTATGTGTTCTGCGTTCTTCCTATCATTTTGAACTATATGGTTGGACTACCACAGTATATAACAGCTTATTGGTATAAACCATTTATTGAACCCATGCACAATGAACAGGTTAGTATAATATATGATTTGTATATTATGCTGTGCATTATCTTCCTTTATATATTTTGTGGAAGAAAAAAGGGAGAATAATTTTAGCACCATATAACTCGTTGACTTCAATTCTGTGTGACAACAGAGTCATTTCAATTATTTTGATTTTCCTCCCTATCATTTATATCGCGTTAACAGGCTCATGGAAATATTATGCGGTTTACGCCGTTTCGAGTGCAAGAGGATTAACGGAATCAAACAAAATGGCTCTTATGACACCATGTATGTTAATAAGTATGGTTGTTTACTTTGGCACAGTCTTTAAAGAAAAAAGCTTACCGTCATAAAAATTATTCTAACGCTTTTTTACTCGGTGGCAATTGTCTGGATATCGGGAAAACGTTTTATGCTCGCCAATATTTTGCTTTTATTTATATTCTATACAGTAAACTTGGACATCAGTGTCGAAGGTCGAAAGAAAATATACAAAGCATTACCAATATTAGGAATTGTATTGATTGGCTTCTCTATCTTTTATTTGGCAGTAATCAGACCAATGGCGGAAACATCATCATCGAGTATCTACGATATGCTACGAGTTGATTTCGGGCGGGATGATGTTATCAAGTATGTGATCAACAAGGAAATCATTCGCGGTGAGCGTATTTTGGAGTATCGTGGAGAGACATTTTTAAGTTTGATTGGTGCTTTTATACCGCGAAAAATGTGGCCCAGCAAACCATATCCACATTACATGTATTTGACCGGTTCTATATTGAATTTGAGTATTCACAATCTGCCAGCGGGGACAACGCCATCTCTATTGGAAATGACAATTTGCAATTTTGGCTTTTGGGGATTTGCAGTTGGAATTATTTTTCTGGTTTGGATTTGCAATATGATTGATCGGTCAAAGGATATCGACACGAAGGCTATTGGACTTATCTTGGCGATGGTTCTTTTAACGCAAAGTATGGATGTCTACCTTATTCTGATTGTTATACTCGTTGCTATCAGCCTTATGGTTCAACTTTTCAAAGGTCGAAAGGTACGCATTGTTATACATCGTTAACAAGAAAGAGCGACTATATGCTGAATTGTAAAAAAGAAAATTGTACGGGCTGCGGAGTATGCGCTTATAGCTGCCCAAAAGAGCGCAATCAATATGGTAGAGTCTGTTGAAGGCTTTCTCTACCCTAAAGTAGATAGGTCATTATGTGTAGATTGCAACCTGTGCAATAAGGTTTGTCCTTCGCTAAAAAAGCCTTCGATTGGCGATTTTGCTGACTGTTATGCTGTTCAATTGATAAATAAAACTACGTTACGGCACTGTGCCTCAGGCGGAGCGTTTTATGGAATTGCACAAACTGTGCTGGAGCAGAATGGTGCGATTTTTGGTGTAGTGGATTTTGGAACAGAATTACGATATCAAAAAGCTACCTCGCTTAAAGAACTTGATGAACTGACAGGATCAAAATATTTTCAGTGCGCTATTTCAGAAAAAGCGTATGGTGAAATCATAGAGAGTACACAAAAAAGGACTCACATTGGTCTCGGGTACGCCGTGTATGGTAGCTGCAATCCGGAATCTGCAGAGAATAAACCGTAAAAACCTGCTTACGTTTGAGATTTTGTGTCAAGGTGTTCCAAGTAAAACCGTTATCGAAAAATTTTATTCGGAAATGGCTGCAAAATATGGCTCACCTGTTCAAAACCATGTTTTTCGTTCAAAAGACCGCTATGTTGGTCGGAATTATCTGAACCGCTATCAATTCAATAACGGCAAAGTTGTGTATTTGATTGGAGAAGAAGATCCGCTTTCGTTATCTTTTCAACGACAGATTTTTTTGAGGGAATCCTGTTACAGGTGCCAGTATGCAAATGAAGCACGGACAGCTGATTTTACAGCAGGCGATTTATGGAAAACTGATGTTAACGGGCTGGACATAGAGCGTGGGTGTTCGGTTTTGCTCTGTAATACCTCAAAAGCTAAATGTTTTTTGGACGAAACAAAAGTCTTTTTGATTGGAAAAATCAATTTCAAAACAGCGTTGGAACACAATATTCCATATCATCATCCCGTCAAACGTCCTAAATGCAGAGACTGGAGCTACAAGCTGTTGTGCAGCGGGATTCCACCCAAAACAGTTACAATTCTCTGCTGTTGGAAATATTATATCAAACGGCTTTTTACAGGAAAAAGAAAATGAAAAAAGTTGGAATTATTACATACCATTTCGCGCAGAACTACGGTGCGGTACTTCAGTGCTATGCGTTGCAGACATACTTATCCCAGCAAGGATATGCAGTCACGGTTTTTGATTTTGTCAGTGAAAAGCAGCAGAAAAACAATGACGTTGTAAAGCATGGAGCCTCTGTCAAAACTGCGGTTGCAAATATCTGTCTGCTTCCGTTTACGCACAGTAGACGAAAAAAGCATGCCCGATTTGTAGACTTCTGCCAAAAGAATCTTCATTTGACTCCGCATTTTTCTACCGTGGAATCGTTGGAGCAATATATTGAAGAAAATGGATATGACGTGGTTATTTCTGGTAGTGATCAAGTGCTGAACCCTAACATCAATGATTTTGAGATAGCTTTTCTGTATCCATTCAAAACTAAAGCAAAAAAAATCGCGTACGCGGCTAGTACTGGTAATGCCTCGCCAGATGATATCCAAAAGATTCAATGCTATCTGGATGACTTTTCAAAAATCTCAATTCGAGAACAAAAAGACCTTGGAAAGTTTGATGCAGAAACGGCGGCACGGTTGTCCGTCGTATGCGACCCTGTTATGTTGCTGCGGGCAGATACTTGGAACAATATGTTGGAGCAACCATCTGGAAAGCCGTATCTGATTTGCTACTTTCTTCATAAGAAAATGTTTCGTGAAGAATTTGCGATTGCACAAAAAATTGCAAAAGAGCGTGGCTTAGAGCTGAAAGTAATTAATGCAAGATTTGGTCCTAACAGCTTTCGTAAAGGAACGGTTTTTGATGCTGGACCGGGAGAATTTGTAAACTTGATTGCCAACGCTTCTTATATCTGTACGGATTCTTTTCATGGAACGCTCTTTTCTCTGATTTTCCATAAGCAGTTTTCTTGTTTGGACACAAAGCAAAATCATCACGACACTCGCAAAAAGGGATTGCTGGAAAGTGTTGGTGCAACTGCCGCATATCAGAATATCGAAGACCCTCTGAAAATATGCAGCACTTTGAATTATGAAGAGATTGATTGCCGGATGGACGAAATCAGAAAATCCGCAGCCGAGTTTTTGGAGATATCAGATGAATAAAAAACTAGCAGATTTGTTCAAATCAAAGGTTTTAGCAAATAGCGCATGGCTGATCGTTTTGCAGGTATTCAATACTATTGTTCCGCTTCTGACACTTCCGTATATTACGCGCGTTCTTGGAACATCTAATTACGGCGTGTTTTCCCTTGCACTTAATTGGGTGACGTATTTTCAGGTGATCGTTGAATATGGTTTCGGCTTCACGGGTGCTCGTAAAGTTTCTGTTCACGGAGATGATGGCCTGCAAGAACTGTACAGCAGGATTATTACCGCAAGAATTCTATTGTTGTGCGGAACATTTTTTGCAATGAATATTCTAAGTGTAGCTTTGCACGCAAGCAGTGCGCAGTACGTCAGTATGAACATCCTCTTTCTGATTATTCTAGGCGTTGCGTTTCAACTCACATGGCTTTTTCAAGGCAAACAGGACATGAAGTTGATTGCTATTATCAATGCAGTTTCACGCTTGTTCTCGGTACTAATGGTTTTTGCACTGGTACACAGTGAAAATCACCTGTATCTGTACTGCATTTGCTACGCCATAACCTTCCTGCTTTCTGCTGCTCTGGGAATCCTGCTGGCACGAAAAAAATATGGCCTAAAAGTAAGGCTCTGCAAGATTGCAGATGCTATCAGCGAAATCAAAGATGGCTGGTATTTGTTTATTTCGCAGGCTATGTCCAAAATTTTTAGTGGGATTGGAACAACCGTTCTGGGTGCTGTTGCAACGCCAAGTATTGTTGGAATTTATTCAGCAATCTATAAAATTCCATATATTATGGTGCTGTTTTTTAGCCCGATCAGTCAGGCACTTTATCCGCACATTAGCGTTTGTTTTTCAAAGTCATTTGAAAGTGGGCGCAAGACAGTCACCACCGCTGCAAAACTCGTTATTCCAGCTTTCGCGTTAGCAGGACTTGCAATTATACTTCTTCGGGACCATCTGATTCTGATTGCGTTTGGTAAGAATTATCTTGAATATTCTGCAATCATAATTCCGCTCGTTCTTTGGATGCTGTTCAGCGTAATCAATAACTTTATAGGAATACAGTTTTTAGTTGCAAGCGGAAATCAAAAGTTATACAGCCGTGCATTTACAATCGGTTCACTAATAACGGTTGGAATGAATATCCTGCTGGGTGGAGTTTTGGGCATTTATGGGGTTTCTTTTGCAGCACCAATTGGTGAAATGAGTTTGACAATACTATTATATTTTAGTGTAAAAAAAGCCAAACACGGAGGAAATTAAAATGAAGAAAATTATGCTCGTTTTCGGCACTCGCCCGGAAGCAATTAAAATGTGTCCGCTTGTCAATGAACTGAAGAAACGCAAAGAATTGGAGACGGTTGTTTGTGTGACTGGACAGCATCGTCAGATGCTGGATATGGTTCTTGAGGCATTTGATGTCACCCCTGACTATGACCTGTCCATTATGAAGGATAAGCAGACGCTATTCGACGTAACTACCAATATTCTGAATAGTATCAAGGCTGTTCTGGAAAAGGAAAAACCTGATGTAGTTTTGGTACACGGCGATACATCTACGACCTTCGTGACTGCATTGGCTTGCTTCTATATGCAGATTCCTGTGGGCCATGTGGAAGCTGGTCTGCGAACCTACAATATCTACAGCCCGTATCCGGAGGAATTCAACCGTCAGGCGGTTTCCATTATCAGCAAATTCAACTTTGCTCCTACAGAGCTTTCTAAGCAGAATCTGCTGAAAGAGGGAAAGAAACCCGATAGCATTTATGTCACGGGTAATACCGCAATTGATGCCTTGAAAACTACTGTTCGTGAGAGCTATACGCACCCTGAACTGGAATGGGCAAAGGATAGCCGTCTGATTATGATTACTGCTCATCGCCGTGAGAATCTCGGTGAGCCGATGTGTCACATGTTTAAGGCGATCCGCCGTGTGATGGATGAGCATCCTGATGTTAAGGCAATCTATCCCATTCATATGAATCCTGCTGTGCGCGAAACCGCAAATGAGTATCTGGGAAATGACGATCGCATTCACATTATTGAACCGCTGGATGTTCTGGATTTCCACAACTTCCTGAGCCGTAGCTATCTGATTCTGACGGATTCGGGTGGAATTCAGGAGGAGGCTCCTTCTTTGGGTAAACCGGTTCTGGTTATGCGTGATACCACGGAGCGTCCGGAAGGTATTGCAGCAGGTACGCTGAAGTTGGTTGGCACGGAAGAAGAAACGATTTATAAAGAGTTCAGCCGTCTGCTGTCTGATAAAGATGAGTACGAGGCAATGAGTAAGGCAAGCAATCCGTATGGCGATGGACACGCCTGTGAGCGGATTGCAGATATACTGGAAGAAAAACTCTAAAATTATAGCCATGCATTAGCATGGCTGTGCTGCTCAAATGTGCTACCTCTCCGTGGTGAGCGGCAGGCAACGGATTATACTCCGGCTAAAGCATATAAACGTTGATTCACTCTTTGAATGAGGAAAAATTATAATGGGAAAGTATTTTGGAACTGATGGCTTCCGTGGTGAAGCTGGTATTGATCTGACTGCCGACCATGCCTACAAGGTTGGTCGCTTTTTGGGCTGGTATTACAATATGCTCCGCGAGCGCAATGGCAACAACGAGCCTGCACGCATTGTCATCGGCAAAGACACCCGCCGCAGCTCCTATATGTTCGAGTACAGTTTGGTCGCAGGACTGACCGCCTCCGGAGCAGACGCTTACCTGCTACACGTCACCACCACCCCGTCTGTGGCCTACATCGCCCGCGTGGATGACTTTGATTGCGGCATTATGATCTCTGCCAGCCACAACCCCTACTACGACAACGGTATCAAGCTGATCGACTGCTATGGCGAGAAGATGCCGGAGGAGATCTTACTGTTAGTCGAGGATTACATTGACGGCAAACTCCATGTGTTCGATAAGGACTGGCCGGAGCTGCCCTTTGCCCACCGTGAGCATATCGGCTGCACTGTGGACTATGTGGCAGGCCGTAACCGTTACATGGGCTACCTGATCAGCCTCGGTATCTACTCTTTCAAGGGTGTCAAGGTTGGTCTGGACTGCGCCAACGGTAGTTCTTGGAACATCGCTAAGTCTGTGTTTGATGCGCTGGGTGCAGATACCTATGTCATCAATGCACAGCCCAACGGTCTGAACATCAACAACAATGCAGGTTCCACCCACATCGAGGGCTTGCAGAAGTTCGTGGTTGAAAAGGGCCTGGACATCGGTTTTGCCTATGACGGCGATGCTGACCGTTGCCTGTGTGTGGATGAAAAGGGTAATGTTATTACCGGCGATCATATCCTGTACATCTATGGCTGCTACATGAAGGAACACGGCGAACTGATGAACAACACGGTGGTCACTACCGTCATGTCCAACTTTGGCCTGTACAAGGCTTTTGATGAGCAGGGCATCGGCTACGCTAAAACTGCTGTAGGCGATAAGTACGTCTACGAGTACATGGCTAAGAACGGCTGCCGTATTGGCGGTGAGCAGAGCGGCCATATTATCTTCAGCAAGTACGCCAGCACCGGTGATGGTATTCTGACCAGCCTGAAGATGATGGAGGTCATGCTGGCCAAAAAACTGCCCATGAGCAAGCTGGCTGTGCCGCTGAAAATCTACCCGCAGGTGTTGGAGAATGTCCGTGTGACCGACAAGAAAGCTGCACAGAACGACCCGGCAGTGCAGGCAGCAGTCAAGGCTGTGGCAGAAGCACTGGGCGATACCGGCCGTATCCTTGTCCGTGAGTCCGGCACGGAGCCTCTGGTGCGCGTAATGGTGGAAGCCCCTGACCATGATACCTGTCAGAAGTACGTCTCTCAGGTCGTGGAGGTCATTAAGGATAAGGGCTACGCTGTCTGAACGTGGGTAGTAAATACAGGTTGATGTATATTTCACTGTTACCCTTGAAAACTAATTTTTAAAGGATTATATTTGAGCCGTGGGAAGTTTCTCACGGCTTGCTTTGTACACCTCTATGAGATGGACGGCAGACAACTCTTATTATCATATAAGCGGCTAGGATACAGAACGCATCATAATCTCTATATTGCCATGCTTACATATCATAAAATCTTCAAGGCTACCAACAACCTATCAATCTGCCTATCGAACCCAGAGCCAATTGCGGCCTGTAATGATGAATTTTTGCTTCGTCTTACAGAAGCTAAAAACAAAGGCGAACTTCATGAAGCAAAAGTCTCTATATTGAAGGACTTTCAGACTATTTATGCCTTTGATGTAACCGATGCTGAATTCCCGGAACCTGTTGGCCACTTTTCAAAAAAACAGGGGGAAGATGGATTTTTACAGGAAAAACGTGAATTTGTAAAGAAAAGAATTTTACTACAGGACGTATGGTTCTATTTGGGAAATACCTTTGGAGAATATCATGTATATAAGATTAATACAGAAGGCTCTCTTCCGGTAATTGAAGGGAAAAGACTAGCCATTAATTACAGAGAAATCTACTGTAAGGCGCTGGAAGACTATGTGGAAACAATCAGAAATGGAAACAAACATGCTATCGCAGCATCCTTTATTCTTCCCGCTTTGATTGAGCAAAGCCTTGGAATGACCTTACAAAACCGGATGTTAAGAAAATGTATGGCCGAAGTGAAAGAGTTATCGGAGGAAGAATCAAAACTGCTGACTCCCTTTCATGGTGAAAGCCATATCTTCTATGGCTCGGAAGAGTACATTATGGGTAAAGTCTATAAACTCTTTGTGAGAAAAGGTGTGTTAAAGGACTCTCCGGATAACGAGATAATATTGACTGGAAGTAGCCGAAGAAAGAGAAGAACACTGGGAGGGTTGATTAGTTCTCGGTATGCCAAAGAAGAGATGCTACCGGAGTATTATGAGTTGATGAAGGATATCTTTATTAAACTCAACATCCGAAATTGTATCATGCATGGGCTGGGGAATCATTTGACTATTTGGATCGTGGAATCGCCGCCATTATGTTCCAACTGTTGTGGGATATAAGTGGTGGAGAGGTATTTCAAGCGGAAGTGTGAAGAATGTGGAGGTAAAAAGTTATGTCACTTAATACTTATTTGGATAATACTGCATCAAACTTGATTATTAAAGGCGACGAAAAAGATGCTATTGCCAAATCTCTAGATGTCTTTAAATCACGGATGGAGAATTACTTCTTTTGGAATGAAACAGTAAACTTAAAAGAAATCAAAGTATTTGGGTCTTATGCGCGTGATACAGATTTGCCACAAGCAATTGATAGCGGAACCGATGTGGATATAATGCTTGTGATGGATGATGACGGAGCAACTCCGCAGACGTATCTGGATCGAGTGCGGCGAGCAGTGGAGGCGAAGTATTCGACCTCAGATATCAAGCAATCTTCGCCCACTATCGTTTTGCAGATGAATCATATCAAATTCGAAATAACTCCAGCTATTCAGTCCTATTCACAGTATAAGATTAAAGATCAGTGGAGTGGCTGGATGTATACCAACTGCTTAACCGATTTTGTTAATTTGAAAACGGCAAATACAAATAACTACTGTAAAATCAAGCCAGTAATTAGACTTGTGAAATACTGGAATAAGACGAGAAATGGTCGTGGGTTTGCCTCGTACCAGATTGAAAAGAATATAGTTGACTATTATCAGAGCAATAGACATCAAGAATACGATACAAAGAGATATTTACTTACAGCGCTACAGTGTTTGCGCTCACTTCCAATATATGAGTTCCAGCGTAAAACTTTAGAAAGTGCAATCAGTAACGTCCAAGAAGCAATCAATGATGAAGAACAATTTCCAACGTCAGCAATGAGCGAACTCAAGAAGGTTATAGGTGAATTGTGATGTCAAATGGAATCAACCAGCGACAAAACGAAGAAAAATGCGTAGCAATGCTTGCGGCACAAAGGCAGTTGTACAATGATGCAAAGAAACTTGATTGGACATCTACAGTGCTTTCTGTTCTGATTCCATTTCTTTTATCGTGCATCTTATTATTCGTATCAAAGGATTCTCCGGTTGGAGTGATTTCATATATAGTTTCGATTGTCAGTATGATTTTTTCATTCTGTGTTTCAGGACATATTAAAAATGAAAAAAGAATGGCAGCTTTTATTCAACAAAAGTTTGATACCTATGTTTACACAATGCCGTGGAATAGAAGAATATTTGGCGACGACAAAAATGTGAGTTCGGAAATTGCACAGTATTCGGAGAAAATTCTGTCTAATAATGCTGAAAAGGAAAAGCTAAAAAACTGGTACACGGTTGAGGCAGACAGAAAGCCATTAAACGAGGGAATTCTGGTATGTCAAAGGGAAAACTTCACATGGGACGCTGGATTGAGAAAACGGTTTCGAAGGTTGAGCATTGGAGTAGTGGTGCTCTTATCTGGTGCTGTATTGATTATGGGAGTCATTTTGAATGAAAGCGTAATAGAGCTACTCTGTCGAATAGCATTCTGGGCACCAATGTTACAATGGCTATTTGAAACCGTGAAAATGCTAAATGATGACTTGGAAAATCTGAATGAACTGGACGTTGCGATAAACTCGAAAGAGGAAAAGAGCATGGAAGATCTTCAGGATATTCAAAAACTGATATACGAACATCGAAAAGGTTGCTTGACGATACCTAATTTCTTCTATGGATATTTCAAGGACAATGACGAAGACAGAGCACACAGAATGGCAAATATGTAATACGACGGAAAACTATTTGTAAAAAAAGATGAAGAGGTTGCAGACTAATAGCATGCGCACGGACGTGACCCGTACAAACCTAAAATAATCATTCAAAACCTTAAACCGTGTGGGTGTGGTTGCAAAATCCCATCCACGCGGTTTTATAATAGAACGATTGTTTTGTATCGAACAAATGCGCACATTTCTCACTTCATCCCTCAAAATTACATCCGGTGAAATTTCAACAAAAGAACAGCAGGGGAGAGCGCAGGCAAAGTAGGGACTGAGCAAATAAACAGCAACGAACATCACAGACAAGAAATAATCAAGTCCATCTGCCCATCAAAACAACCTCAATCACTTCAAAAGTACTCTTCAAAAATCAGAAATACTGCATCGTCCAAGCCAGACCATCAGTACACCAATCAAACTATCATCCACCCCCTCATCATCACCCACCCTGAGGAGCGTATCTGGGCAGGGCAAACGCCCCGGCGGAAGCCCTGGGTCCCGGACGCTCCGAAGATCAAGCACGACAAAATGAAACAATTTTACATGATTGACATGGGACGAAAAATATGGTAATATCGTCTTATCAAAAAAGTGCGAATCCCTCTCGCTCGCGAAGGAAAAATCTCTCTCGCAATGAAAAATCAAACGATACAACGAACGAAAATAGACTTTGCCGAAGGCTGGCAGACACGAGGGACTTAAAATCCCTTTCTGAAGGCAGAGTATGGGGTTGCCCCGCCGGAGACATTGAAAATCTCAGAATTGTTCGTTGATTCGAATGATTGTCGGACTTTCTTTTGCTCTGCTTTCTGGAAACTTTGGAGAGGTGAGGGGAATCATTCTTGCATAGACGATGCCGTATGGACGCGTTTACAAGAACCTTTCCATGCGGGGCCATAGTGAAATATTTTTATATCAAACAGACTGCCCCCAAAGTAGCTCGCATCAAATCGCGCTGCTTTGGGGGCAGTTTTACACTTTGCGGGGGATGGGCGGGGCGCTGTCGTCCGTAAGGCCGAGAATATAATCGGTACTGGTATGGTAGAGACCGGCAAGCTGGATCAGCACCTCGGTGGGGATATCCCGCTTGCCGGTCTCGTAATTGGAGTAGCAGACCTGTGTGCATTTCAGATACGCCGCAACATCCTTTTGCAGCAGATCACGATCCTCCCGCAGATCCCGGATACGTTGATACATGGTATTTACCTCAAAGGCTTTATTTAAGGTAAAGTATAGGCATAACGAAATGTTATATTGACATATAAAACAAAATGTTATATCATAGTATCGCGCCGGGAACAGCTGTGAATCTCCGGCGCAAAAAGGGGAGAGCATCATGAAACTGGAATTTCGGCAGACGGTGACCTGCAACCACCTTACGCTTGCAAGGGTCTGCAAAACTATCGACTGGCAGCAGCCACTGCCCCGGTGCGGAGAATATGTGGCCGGGCTGGATACGCTGGACGGCGAACCGGAACTGCCGGTGCGCAAACTGCTGCACCGGGCACAGGACGGCGGCTGCCTTGCGGAGCTGCCGGGCTTCAACATTGCGCAGCTGAGGCTTTCTTACCGGGAGCTGGAGCAACTGGCAGCAAAAAAAGGCTGGACGCTGCAAAAGCTGTAAAAAACTTAAATTTCCCTCTTGCATTCTGGCCGATTCGTGCTATAATAGTAAGGCAATCGTTTCCAAGGCCGCTCGACGGGGTAGCCGATATTGAAGGTTGTGATGGGCACATACATTAAATATGGCCCCAATAAGTCAGAACCAGAATTGAGGTGAAAAGAATGAAACAGGGTATCCATCCGAACTACGTTGACTGCACTATTACCTGCGCTTGCGGTAATGTCATCAAGACTCGTTCCACCAAGCCCGAGATCCACGTCGAAGTTTGCTCCAAGTGCCATCCTTTCTACACTGGCAAGCAGAAGCTGGTTGACACCGGCGGACGTGTTGAGCGCTTCAACAAGCGTTTCGGCCGTAAGTAATTATAGGCTATCTCATGCCGCTTCCTTCGGGAGGCGGCATTTTTGCGTTTTGCGGTGGCAAATGTTTCGTTTTCCCACACAGGATTGTCTTAATTTAAACACATTTTCCATCTAAACTAAAGCAGTTCCAAACCGGAAAGCGCTGGTTCTACGCCGCTTTCCACAAAACAGCTTCTGAAATAAAAGGAGAGTTTGCTGTGATCGAAGTTTCTCACCTGAGCAAGTCCTACGGCAGCCGCCCTGCTGTGCAGGATCTCTCGTTTACGGTGCCGGACGGCCAAATCTACGGCCTGCTGGGGCCAAACGGCGCGGGCAAATCCACCATTATGAATATCCTTACCGGCTATCTGGCGCCCACCGAGGGCGAGGTAAAGGTAGCCGGCTTCCGTCTGCCTGAGCAGGCGCAGCAGGCTAAGGCCTGTGTAGGCTATCTGCCGGAGCAGCCGCCGCTCTACCCGGAAATGACTGTGCAGGAGTATCTGGACTTTGTGGCAGAGCTTAAGGGGGTCAAGCGTGCGCAGCGCAAACAGCAGATGCTGGCCGCTGCCCACCGCACCGGGCTGGAAGAAGTGCTGCCCCGGGTCATCCGCAGCCTGTCCAAGGGCTATCGACAGCGGGTGGGCATGGCGCAGGCGCTGCTGGGCAGTCCGCAGCTCATCATTCTGGACGAACCCACCGTGGGCCTCGACCCGGCGCAGGTGATCGAGATGCGCAACCTCATCCGGGAGCTGGGCAAGGCGCACACCGTCATTTTGTCCAGCCATATCCTCAGCGAGGTGCAGGCGGTCTGTCAGCAGGTGCTCATCCTCTCTAAAGGCCGTCTGGTGGCTGTGGGCAGCCCGGAGGAGCTGGGCGAGACTCTAAATCCCGGTAGCCGTCTGCGCGCTACCGCGCAGGGCGAGCCCGACACCGTGCTGGCCGCTGTGCGCGCAGCGTGCCGGGCATCTGCAAGGTAGAACTGGAAAGCGCTGCGGACGGTCAGGTCACCTTTACCGCCGAGAGCGAGGACACCGCCGACCGCCGCGCCGCCGTGTCCCGGGCACTGACCGAGGCCGGCTGCACCGTGCTGGCACTTGCCGCCGAGAACCGCAGTCTTGAGGAGGTATTCCTTGCGCTGACCGAAAAAACGCCGGAGCAGGAAGCCCCGGCAGAAGGGGAGGAGAATTGAGATGCTGGCCATCTTTAAACGAGAACTCCGCAGTTGCTTTCACGGCATGATCGGTGCGGTGCTTACCGCCTTTATGCTGGCGGCTACGGCTATCTATTTTGTGGCGCTGAATCTGGGCTATGGCCTGCCGGATTTTGGCTACTACACGCTGTACCGCACCATTTTTGTGCTGCTGCTCTACATCCCGGTGCTCACCATGCGCTCCTTTGCGGAGGAACGCCACAGCCGCACCGACCAGCTGCTGCTTACAAGCCCGGTGTCGGTGGGCGGCATCGTGCTGGGCAAATATTTTGCCCTTTGCGTCATTTTGCGCTGCCGTGCCTTGTGGATGCGGGCATGATCCTTGTGCTGAAGGCGCTGGGCGCTACCGGCACCAGCACGCTGGCCAATTTTTCCGCGCTGCTGTGCTATTACCTCATGGGCTGCGCCGCCATTGCCATCGGGGTGTTCCTTTCCAGCCTGACCGAAAACCAGATCATCGCCGCTGTCTCCGGCGTGGCGGCGCTGCTGCTGGCTTATATGATGCCCAGCCTGCGCACCATGTTCACCACCGGCAGTGCAGTAGCGCTGGCACTGTTCACGGCCATTGCCGCTGTGCTCAGCGTGGTGGCAGGGCTGCGCAGCAAAAGCTTCACGCTGGGCTGCCTTTCCTTTGCGGGGTGCTGCGTGGCGCTTACGGCACTGTTTCTGCTCAAGAGCAGCTGGCTGACCGAGGCTTTCAGCGCAGTGCTCAGCGCGCTGTGCCTGTTCACCCCCTTTGAAGAGTTTGTCAACAACAGCTTTTCCATTCCGACGCTGGTGTACTACCTGACCGTGGCGGCGGTGTTCCTGTTTTTCACCGCGCAGGGGTTGGAAAAGCGCCGCTGGAACTGAGAGGAGGCCATAACGATGAAATGGAACAAGAACGCAGCCTCTCAGAAAGGCAGGGTGTTCCGCAGCGGGCTGCTGTCCACCGCCATGCTGGCGGCAGTGCTGGTGCTGGCGGTGCTGCTCAACCTACTGGTGCGGGCCATCCCTGCAAAATATACGGAGTTCGACCTCTCCGAGGCCAAAATGTACACCCTGAGCGACAGCACCAAAGCACTGGTGGAGGGGCTGGAAAAGGATGTGCACATCTATTACCTCTGTGAAACCGGCAGCGAGGATACCATTATCACAAAGCTGCTGGATCACTACGCCGCCGAGAGCGGGCACCTGAGCTGGGAACAGAAGGACCCCACCCTGTACCCCACCTTTGCCGCAAAGTATGGCGCAGAGAATGTTTCCACCGGCAGTCTGATCGTCACCTGTGGGGAGAACAGCACCGTACTGGATGCCGCCGACCTGTACGAGTACGATTATACCGACTACTACACCACCGGCTCTGCCAGCGTGACTTTTGGCGGCGAAAAGCAGATCACCTCTGCCATCTATAAGCTCACCGCAGCGGGGCAGAGCCACGCCTACTATACCACCAACCACGGCGAGCAGACCCTGACCGACTCCATAACCGATGCGCTGGACGCCCAGAATATCGACGCCCAGCCGCTGGACCTGCTTACAAGCACCATCCCGGAGGACTGCGATCTGCTCATCATCAACGCACCCACCAGCGATTTTACCGCAGGGGACGGCCTTGTGGATGAGATCAGCCAGCTGCAAGATTATCTGGCGGCGGGCGGCAAGCTGCTGCTGACCAGCAGCGTCTACGCCCAGACCCCACAGCTAGACGCCGTGCTGGCGCAGTTCGGCCTTGCCCGCGCAGAGGGCATGGTGGTGGAGGGCCACAGCAGCAAGGCACTGTATAACTCTGCATGGTCGCTGCTGCCGGACTACGGCACGCCCACCGAGAGCACCGCGCTGAACGGTGTGAATACCAGCACCCATGTCATGCTGTCGGTGGCGCAGGGCATCACAGTCACTGAGACCGAGGATGTCACCGCCGAGCCGCTGCTGAACAGCTCCTCCGCTGCCTATGCCAAAACCGACATCAACGACCTTACCACCATGGAGCGGGAGGACGGAGACGTAGAAGGCCCCTTTGCACTGGCCGTCTGGGCGCGGAACGAGGATACCGGTGCCGAGGTTCTCTGGATCGGCTGCCCCAATATGGATAACGAGCAGCTTTATCAGTCCATGCCCGGCAACCTGACCTTTTTGCAGGGCTGCGCCGCTTCTCTGGTGGGGCAGGATATCCTTGTGGACACCAAGGCGCTGGAAGCCGAGCCCATCACGGTGGCAGGCTCCACTGCCGCAGCACTGGGGCTGACCTTCGTGTTCGTGCTCCCGGCGGCGGTGCTCATTGCCGGGGCAGTGGTGGTGCTGCTGCGCCGCCGCCGCAGATAAGGAGACCGCCATGAAAACAAAACAGCGTGTCCTGCTGGCGTTGCTGGCAGCGGCAGTGCTGCTGGGCGCGGCACTGTGGGCGGTGACCCGCAGCAACGCAAAAGCCGAGCAGGCGGCCAGCGTCGCCGCCGAGGGCAGTATCCCACTTTCCAGCTTTGCCGCCGAGGATCTGGAGCAGATCGAATACACCTTCAACGGCCAGACCTACACCCTGCAATATTCCGGCGGCAGCTGGCAGTTGGCACAGGACCCCGCCTATCATCTGGACGAGAGCGCCTGCAACACCATGCGCACCGCCCTGATGGCGCTGAATGCCAAGCGCAGCCTGACACCGCAGGCAGGGGAGGACTACGGGCTGGACAGCCCGCAGCTCACGGTCACGGTCACTGCGGCAGGGCAGAGCACTACCCTGACCTTCGGGGCAGAAAACCCGGTCACCGGGGATCTCTATGTGCAAAAAGCCGGGGACGATGCCATCTACACCGTCAGCGGCAACAAAGCCGCCTGCTTCCAGCTGGATAAGGCCGGGCTCTTCGGCAGCTTCTGCCCCACCGGACTCACCGCTTCGGCCATTACGCAGGTAGCCTATACGCTGGCAGATGGCACCTCCGTCACCCTGAACGCCGTCAGTGAGACGACCGAAAGCGCTGACAGCGCTTCTTCCACTGCCTACGAGACGGTGTGGCGGCTGGCCTCTGACCCCGCCGCCAGCCTTGCACAGGATAAGGTGCAAAGCCTGCTGTCTGCCCTGTGCACCTATGCCACCGCTCAGACTACGGACGCAGACCTTTCTGCCTGCGGCTTTGATGCACCTGTATTCACCGCCGTAGTCACCAACGAGGACGGCTCCACCGTGCAGCTGGCCTACGCCTGCGGTACGGACGGGTGGTATCTGCAGGTGGAAGGGGATACCTCGGTATACACAGTGGATACCAGCACTGTGCAGGCGCTTCTGCTGACGGAAAACGACCTGAAAACGCAGGAATAATTGTTTTTGTACGCTGCACCGAAACCAAGGTGCAGCGTATATTTTTTTGCAGCTTTTTATAAAGTTTCGGCAAACATTGGCAGAGTGATTGACAATCCGACTGTGATTGTTTATTATAAACCGTGACAGGGTAAGTCCGCCGCGCAAGATCATCTTTGCTGCGCGGGGCGGAGCATCCCTTATACGCAAAAAAGATGGGGCAGGTTCCCTGTCTTTTTTCGTATCTGAGAACAAGGAGGATAACATATAAAATGGACAACTCGGTGGTCGTTTCACTGCGGGATATCGTAGTGGAATTTGATGGACAGCGCATTCTGGATGGGCTGAATCTGGATATCCATGACAAGGAGTTCGTGACGCTGCTCGGTTCCTCCGGCTGCGGCAAAACCACCACCCTGCGCCTGATCGCAGGCTTTCTGGAGCCGAACGCCGGCAAGGTGCTGCTGAAAGGTGAGGACATTACCGGCGTGCCGCCCTATAAGCGCCCGGTGAATACCGTGTTCCAGAAATACGCGCTGTTCCCGCACCTGAACGTGTTCGAGAACGTGGCCTTTGGTCTGCGGCTCAAAAAGCTGGACGAGGACACTATCCGCCGCAAGGTGCGCGATATGCTGGAGGTCGTGGGCTTGAAGGGCTTCGAGCGCCGCAGCATCAGCCAGATGTCCGGCGGTCAGCAGCAGCGCGTGGCCATTGCCCGCAGTCTGGTCAATGAGCCGGAGATCCTGCTGCTGGACGAGCCGCTGGGTGCGCTGGATCTGAAGCTGCGCAAGGAGATGCAGCTGGAGCTCAAGCGCCTGCAGCGCGAGATGAACATTACCTTTATCTACGTCACCCACGACCAGGAAGAGGCCCTGACCATGTCCGACACCGTCGTGGTCATGAACGGCGGCAAGGTGCAGCAGATCGGCACCCCGGAGGATATCTACAACGAGCCGAAGAATGCCTTTGTGGCGGACTTCATCGGCGATTCCAACATCGTGGACGGCGTGATGCACCGGGATTTTCTGGTGTCCTTCTCCGGCGTGGACTTCCCCTGTGTGGACCGCGGCTTTGCCCGGGAGCAGAGCGTGCAGGTCGTGGTGCGCCCCGAGGACATCGAGGTGGTCTCCCCGGTGGAAGGCCAGCTGGTGGGCGTGGTCAACGACGTCATCTTCAAGGGCGTGCACTTTGAGATGCATGTGGAGTGCGAGGGCCGCGAGTGGCTGATCCATTCCACCCGCGCCTGCACCCCCGGCGAGACCATCGGTATGCGCATCGGCCCCAACGAGATCCACATCATGGCGCGGAGCGAGGGGTGATGCGCCATGAAGATTTATGATAAAAAGCTGGCCTATCCGTACTTTGTATGGATGGTGCTGTTCACGGTGGTGCCGCTGTTCATTGTGGTGTACTACGCCATGACCGATGACGAGGGCAACTTTACCCTGAATAACCTCACCTCCATCAGCGGCTACGGTTCGGTGTTTGCCCGCAGTCTGCTGCTGGCGCTTATTGCTACCGTTATCTGTCTGGTCATCGCCTTCCCGGTGGGCTATTTTCTGTCCCGCCTGCGGGTGAACAAGCAGCACATCATGCTCATGCTGGTGATGCTGCCCATGTGGATGAACTTTCTGCTGCGGACCTACGCATGGATGGGCCTGCTCAGCGTCAACGGCCCCGTGAACACCCTGCTGGGCTTTTTCGGCCTTGGCCCCTATAACATGCTCAACACCTCCGGCGCTGTGGTGCTGGGCATGGTGTATAACTATGTGCCCTATATGATCCTGCCGCTGTACACCAGCATGACCAAGATCGACCAGAGCCTTGTGGAAGCTGCGCAGGATCTTGGTGCCAACACCACCAAGACCCTTGTGCGGGTGCTCATCCCCATGAGCGTGCCGGGCATCAGCACCGGCATTACCATGGTGTTCGTGCCGGCAGTTTCCACCTTTATTATCAGCCGTATGCTGGGCGGCGGCGCTAACCTGCTGATTGGCGACCTGATCGAGATGCAGTTTTTGGGCAACAGCTACAACCTGAACGTCGGCTCGGCCATGAGCTTGGTGCTGATGATCATCGTACTGCTGTGCATGAGCTTTACATCCAGCTTTGACGAGGATGAAATGGAGGGCGTATCCTGATGAAAACAAAACATCTGCGCCTGATGCAGCGGGTCTACATCATCCTGTTCTTCTGCTTCATGTATCTGCCCATTGCCTACATGATCGTGTTCAGCTTCAACCAGAGCAAGGGCTATTCGCTGTTTACCGGCTTTACCTTTAAATGGTACCGCAGCCTGTTCACGAATGCGTCCATCCTCCATGCGCTGTGGGTGTCCGTTGAGGTGGCAGTACTGTCCGCCATCATTGCCACGGTGCTGGGCACGGCAGCCAGCCTGGGCATCGCGTCCATGAGCCGCAAAAGCCGCCTGCTGGTGACCAACATCACCTATATCCCGGTGGTCAACCCGGAGATCATCACCGGCATCTCCCTGATGCTGCTGTTCGTGGCCTACCAGCGCTTTGCCACACAGTCCGCATGGCTGCCGGACAACATCATGGGCCTGCCCACGCTGCTCATTGCGCATATCGCGTTCAACGTGCCCTACGTTATTTTTAATGTAAGTCCCAAGCTCAAGCAGCTGGATATCAAGCTGTACGAGGCAGCGCTGGATCTGGGCTGCGACCCCCGGCAGGCCTTCTTCAAGGTCATCCTGCCGGAGATCAGCCCCGCCATCCTTTCTGCCTTCCTCATCTGCCTGACCTATTCCATTGATGACTTCATGATCTCCTACTTCAACTGCGGCACCGTGGAGACCCTGCCCATTGCCATCTACTCCATGACCCGCAAAAAGGTCAGCCCGGAGATCTACGCGCTGTCCACCATCATGTTTGCGGTCATCCTCAGCGTCATTCTGGTGTCCAACGCCATGGAGAGCCGCAGCTACCGCAAGGATCAGAAAACGCTGCGAGGGGAGGGCGCATGATGAAACGCATTGCTGCATTGCTGCTGACGTTGGCTGTGGCGCTGTGCGCCGCATTGCCGGTGTTTGCCGCCGGTACCATTGAGGTCACTGAGGACGTCTCGGTGTCGGACGATTACGACTGGACCCGCTTCAAGGGCCAGAACGTCACCCTGAACGTCTACAACTGGGGCGAGTATATCTCCAACGGTTCCGACGACAGCGTGGACGTGGTGGCGGCCTTTGAAAAGCTGACCGGCATCAAGGTCAACTATACCACCTTCGATTCCAACGAGTCCCTCTACGCCAAGCTCAAGTCCGGCGCGGCCAACTACGATGTCATCATCCCGTCGGACTACATGGTCGCCAAGATGATCAACGAGGGGATGCTTGCACCCCTTGACTATGACAATATCCCCAACTTCCAAAAGATCGATGCGGAATACCGCAACCCGGATTACGACCCCCAGAACGCCTACACCGTGCCCTACATGCTGTGCACCACCGGCATCATCTACAACACCACGATGGTGGACAAGGCCCCCACCAGCTGGGCCGACCTGTGGGACGAGCAGTATGCAGGCAACATCCTGATGTTCAACAACAGCCGCGACGCCTACGCCATTGCTGCGTTTAAGAGCGGTCACAGTATCAACCCCGCCACCCCGGAAGAGGTGGACGAGGTGGTGGAAGAGCTCAAGGCTCAGAAGCCGCTGGTGCAGGCCTACGTCATGGACGAGATCTTTGATAAGATGATCGGCGGCGAGGCTGCCATCGGCGTGTATTACTCCGGCGATGCCATCACCATGATCGATGACAACCCGGATCTGGCTTGGGTGTTCCCGGAGGAGGGCAGCGTGCTTTCGGTGGACTGCATGGCTGTGCCTGCCGCCAGCGAGCACAAGGAAGCCGCCGAGATGTTCATCAACTTCATGTGCGAGACCGACATCGGCAAGGCCAACAGCGAGTATATCGGCTACACCACCCCCATGCACGATGTATGGGAGGTACTGGACGAGGATCTGAAAACCAGCGAGATTGCCTATCCGTCTGAAGAGGACGCCGCCCGCGAAAAGGTGTTTACCGCCCTGAGCGACGAAGTGAACAGCGAGTTGGACGTGAAGTGGAGCGAGATGAAGAGCTACGATGAAGGCGGCGGCAGCTACCTGTTTTACTGCTGCTGCTGGCTATGCTGGCGCTGGCCTGCTTCAATATCTGGCGCAAAGTGCGCAGAAAGACCCGCAATCAGTATTGATCGTTCAACCAAGGCTGCCGTCCCGGACGTGGTGCGGCGGCCTTTTTCCGATAGGAGGGAAAGACTATGGAACAGTTTTATTATCAAGGCACCGCCGTGGTAGAAAATGCCGATGCAGACTGCCACAGCCTGCTCAAGGCCAGCGCCCTGCTGCGCTATGTGGAGCAGATCTCCACCATGCACGCCCGCCACTTTGGCATGGACGATAAGTTCTTTGAGGATCACGGCGTAGCGTTTCTGGTGGGCAAGCAGGCGCTGCGGTTCAGCCGCGTGCCCCGCCGTGGCGAGACTTTGAACCTTTGCTCCCGCTCAGAAAAGGCTCTCCGCGGCTCTATCAAGCGCGTCACCACCCTTACGGACGAAGCCGGGCAGGAAGTAGCCATGGTGGACAGCCGCTGGATCATGTCCAGCCTTGAGAATGGGCACATCCTGCGCCAGCCGGGCTGGACGGTAGAGGGATACTGGAACGAGACGGTGAAAGAGGAGCTACCCCTTTTGCTGCATAAGCGCCGGGATAACCTGACCAGCGCCGGCCTGTTTACGGCGCGCTACTCCCAGTGCGACCTGCACTACCACATCAACAACGCTTTTTATCTGGATATCGTCTGTGACGCGCTGCCGCTGGAGATCATGCGCGATCATGTTGTAAAGTTCGCTTCCATCAACTATCACCGCGAAGTCCCCATGGGGCAGCAGGTGGAGGTGTTCTACGCGCCTTCGGATGACGGCTGGTACTTTATTGCCAAGCGCGCGGACAAAACGGCTTTCGAGTGCTATCTGGAACTGGAGCCGGTCAAGCAGTAAACGTCCAAAGGAGAAATGCCTATGTCCAAAATCAGAGAATTGTTCGGCACCTTTTTTAAGATCGGTGCCTTTACCTTTGGCGGCGGCTACGCCATGGTGGCGCTGCTGGAACACGAATTTGTAGAGGAAAAGCGCTGGCTCACCCGGGAGGAGTTTCTGGATATGGTCGCCATTGCTGAGTCTACCCCCGGCCCTGTGGCGGTGAACAGCGCCACCTACATCGGCTATAAGCTGGCCGGGGTAGCCGGTGCGGCGGCTTCTACTCTGGCGGTGTGCCTGCCGTCTTTCGGGGTCATCTATCTTATTTCACTCTTCTTTGACCGTTTTTTGCAGCTGACGGTGGTAGCCAATGCCTTTAAAGGCATACAGGCCTGCGTCATCTACCTGATCCTATCCGCAGGGGTCAAGATGCTCAAAAATCTGCAGCGCACCCCCTTCAACACGGCAGTGGTGGCGGTGGTGCTGGCGGCCATGGTGGGCTGCTCTGTGCTGGCGGTAAAGTTTTCCTCCATCTGCTGCATCCTGTTTTGCGGCGCAGCCGGGGTGCTGACCTACGGGGCAGGGCAGATGAAAAAGAAAGGCGGCACAAAATGATCTTGTTGCAATTATTCTGGAACTTTCTGGTCATCGGTGCGGTGTCCTTTGGCGGCGGCTACGGTATGATCTCGCTGGTGCGGGAAACGGTGCTGGGGCACGGCTGGCTGACCGAGAGCGAATTTCTCAGCTTTATCGCGGTGTCAGAGTCCACCCCCGGCCCACTGGCGGTGAACATGGCTACCTTTATCGGCGCTTCACAAGCGGGACTGGCAGGTTCCTTTGCGGCAACGGTGGGGGTGGTGCTGCCCTCCTTTGTCATCATTCTGCTCATCGCGGCGGCGCTGCACAGCCTGATGAAGTACGCCGGGGTCAACGCCTTTCTGGCCGGGGTGCGCCCCTGCGTGGTGGCTATGATCCTAGCCACAGCCTGCACCATGGGGCTTTCCACGCTGGGGGGCTTTACCACTGTTTCCGGCGGCTTTGCCCCGGATATGCGTGCGCTGGCGGTGTTTGCCCTGCTGGGCATTCTGCATTTTGCCTATAAAAAGAAAACGCAGAAAGCGCCGTCCCCCATCGGGATGATCCTGCTTTCTGCGGTGCTGGGCGCAGTGCTGTGGAGCATCTGACCCGGCAAGAAAGGATACTGCAATGAACATTACCGTGTATCTGGGCGCAAGCCTTGGCACCGACCCCGCACTGCCGCAGGCTGTGCAGCAGCTGGGGCGCTGGATCGGCGAAAGCGGCAACGCGCTGGTGTACGGCGGCAGCAAAAGCGGCCTGATGGGTATTTTAGCCGACAGTGTGCTGGCCGCAGGCGGCAGGGTGACCGGTGTAGAGCCCAAGTGCTTTCTGGACGCAGAGTTGCAGCACGAGGGACTGACTGAGTTGATCGTGACCGAGGATATCCCTGCCCGCAAGACCAGAATGATCGAGCTGGGCGACGCCTTTATCGCGTTCCCCGGCGGCACCGGCACGCTGGAAGAGATCACGGAGGTGATGTCCAAGGTCTCGCTGGGCCATCTGGACGCGCCCTGCATCCTCTACGACCTGAACGGCTACTACCAGCCTTTGCACCAGCTTTTGCAGCAGATGATCACCATGGGGCTTTCCACCCCGGCGCGGCAGAGGAACATCGCCTTTGCTGCCGACCTTGTCCAGATCCGCGCGATTCTTGAAAAATGATACTGGGAAGCTTACTTCTCAAACGTAAGGAGACTGCTGTACATGGCTTTGTGCGGTGGTCTTTTTTTCATAAAATGGGATACGGGCGTCCGTAGACGACCCGGTATCCCGAAAAAAAAGAAAAAATCATTCCGCTGAGTATGCCCATAGCGCACGCGGAGGGCATTTATAATCTTTCTGCGCAACCAAAAAGCCGCTGCACAAAACGATGTGCAGCGGCCTTTGCTATCCTGTTATGTACGCTGTGCGCGTTAAACTTAGGCGGCAGTGGTGGAAGCAGCCTCAGAAGAAGCAGCCCTCGCTGGAAGCAGCCTCAGAGGAAGCGGCCTCGGAAGAAGCAGCCTCAGAGGAAGCAGCCTCGCTGGAAGCAGCCTCAGAAGATGCAGCCTCGGAAACAGCGGTGCTTGCAGAAGCAGCCCTCAGAGGTAGAAGAAGCAGCGGTAGAAGCAGAACCGCCGCAAGCGGTCATGCCGACAGCCAGAGCCAGAGCAACAACAGCAATGCAAACATTCTTGAGTTTCATATCTATGATCTCCTTAGTCTTCTTGTAAATGTTTAGCAGCGGGCTTTCGGTAACACCTCACTGCGATGCTATATTCTAATCCGTTTTTGAAAAAAAAAATCAAGAGGATTTTGGTGGAAAGTTATAATCTGCGTAAAGAATCGGCATAGTTGTCATAAAGTTTCGCCAAAAGTAAAAGACTTTTTGGCAAAAATAAAGCGCGGGATAGAGCCTGTACCGCCGGGTGAGAAGCACAAAAACAGAAAAATTGAAAAATACTCATAAAATCCTTTTTATTGTACTGTAAATGTGGATAATAGAGACACAACGAGGGACGGACATCCCCGGAAGGCTGAACGAGAAAAATATTTGTGGAGGATACTACAATGAAAGACTTTGATTTTGGCTACTTTGGCACCGGCGACGAGGGCTATGCCCAGTACATGACCGCATTCGAGCGCAATTTCAGCACGGACAGCACCGATAGCTTTGCATCCGATGACGCAGACTGCGATGCAGACAGCTGCGACAGCACTGAGGACGATTTCTGAGCCTGCACCCTTTTGCCCGTTTGTGCATACAAAGGGCAAAGGGGGAATGCGGCTTGAACCGGATCGTTTTCACACTTTGTGTCTGGCTGTTCCCAGCGGCGTGTACCGCACTGGGAGCAGCGGGGGTGTTTTTGCTGCGCAGGCAGACAAGGCCGGCAACCCGGCGCATTTTGTGCGGAATGGCGGCGGGTATCATGCTGGCGGCCAGCGTGTGGAGCCTGTTGCTGCCGGCCATAGCCCGGTCGCAGGGCAGAGCGGCATGGGTGCCCCCGGCGCTGGGGCTTATTTTAGGCGCTGTGGGGCTTTTACGGCTGGAGGATGCCGCCGGGCAGCTGCTGGCTGGCGGCCCCGGGCATTGCGGGCGCATGGTGCTGGCGGTCACCCTGCATAACCTGCCGGAAGGCATGGTGGTGGGGCTGGCTGCGGCGCTGGCGCTGCACGGGGACGCGGACGCTGTAAGCGGCGCGCTGGCACTGAGCCTAGGTATCGGCTTGCAGAATATCCCGGAGGGGGCGGCGGTCAGTCTGCCGCTGACCCAGAGCGGGCGCACCCGGGGGCAGTCCTTTGCCGCCGGGGCGGCCTCCGGACTGGTGGAGCCCTTGGGCGCGGTGCTGGCCTTTGTTCTGGCCGAGTGGGTAGGCGCAGCGCTGCCGTGGCTCATGAGCGCGGCGGCGGGCTGTATGGTGTGTGTGACCGCACAGGAGATGATCCCTGAGGCGGTGGAACCGGATGAAGTGGCCGGTGTCATCAGCATCGTGCTGGGGTTTGCGCTGATGATGGCACTGGATGTGGCCCTGTGATATAGTAAAAGCGCGCCGGACAGACCAAAAAAGTCTGTCCGGCGCTGCTTTTATGCAAAAAAAAGGATTTATATCGTCTGCGGCTGCTTCTGGCGCAGCTTACGCCGCACCACAAGCAGGCAGGCCAGATGCACCAGTGCGGTCAGCGCCCAGCTGATGGGGTAGCTGATGTACAGCATAAAAGGGGTGCGGTTCAGCTGGAAAATAGTGGCGATCCACACCAGCCGCAGCACGCACACACCCACAAGGCTTACCACCATGGGCAGCACGCTGTAGCCCAGTCCGCGCAGGCTGCTGGCCAGCACGTCCATAATGCCGCACAGCAGGTAGAAGCCGCAGATCAGGCGCAGCCGCTCGGCGCCGGTGGCAATGACCGCAGTGTCCGAGGAGTAGAAGCGCAGCAGCTGGTGCCCCGCCAGTGCTGCACCGCCGCCCAGCACAAGGCCGGTGACCACCGCACACAGCAGACAGTTGCGGATCACCCGGTCAAGGTTGTGGTACTTGCGCGCGCCGATGTTCTGGCTGGTAAAAGTGACAGCGGCCTGCGCAAAGGCGTTCATGGCGGTGTACACAAAGCCCTCCAGATTGGAGGAGGCAGAGTTGCCCGCCACCACCATGGAGCCGAAGGAGTTGATGGAGGACTGGATGACCACATTGGAAAGGCTGAACACCGTGCTCTGCAGCCCGGCAGGCAGGCCGATGAGCAAAATCTGCTTCAGCGTTCCGGCGTGGAAGGCCAGCCGCCGCAGGTCCAGCCGCAGCGCGCCCTTCTCCCGGACAAGCATCCCGGTCACCAGCAGCGCAGACACGGTCTGGCTGATGATGGTGGCCAGTGCCACGCCCGCCACGCTCATGGAAAAGCCGATGACAAAGACCAGATTCAGCACCACGTTGATGATACCGGCAGCGGCCAGACAGTACAGCGGGCGCTTGGTGTCGCCCACGGCCCGCAGCAGAGCGCTGCTGAAGTTGTACAGCATGGTCATGGGCATGCCGATAAAATAAATCTTCAGGTACAGGGCAGAAAGGCCGATCACATCCTCCGGGCAGCTCATCAGCTCCAGCAGGCCGCGCGCGGCGCAAAAGCCCACCACTGCCAGCAATACGCCGCTGACTAAACCCAGCGCTACGGCAGTGTGTACCGTGTCCTGCACGCCTTTTTCGTCCCGGGCGCCAAAGCACCGGGCTGCCACCACGTTGGCACCCAGCGAAAGCCCGACGAACAGGTTGACCAGCAGGTTGATCAGAGAGCCGTTGGAGCCCACGGCGGCCAGCGCTGTGCTGCCCGCAAAGCGCCCCACCACCACAACATCGGCGGCGTTGAACAGCAATTGCAGAATGCTGGATGCCGCCAGCGGTACGGAAAATAAGATGATCTTTTGCAGCATAGGCCCGCTGGTCAGGTCTGCGGAACGGCTGGTCGTAGCCATGAGTTATCTACCTCCTATAATAAGCCTTGCGTGAACATAGCAATTGCTTATTATAGCGCGATATTAGGTAAAAAACAAGAGGTAAAGCGCCCTGTTCTCTCCAAAAGCGGCAAATATCACCCGCCGGGTACAGCCTGCAATTGAAAAATGCTGCCCATACTGCTATAATAAGGCGGTAGACCCGTAGAAAACGGAGGAAGTTGGATTTATGTATCGGAATCGGATCAAACGGCTGCTGGATATTTTGCTGTCGGCCTGCGGCATTCTGTGCCTTTCGTGGCTGCTGCTGCTTTTTGGCTATTGCCATCAAGCTGGACTCGCCCGGGCCGGTGTTTTTCCGGCAGAAGCGTGTGGGCATTGGCAAGCGGCATTTCCAGATCCTCAAGTTCCGCACTATGCGCATTGATACCCCGCACGATATGCCTACCCATCTGCTGCACGACCCGGAGCAGTATATCACCCGCATGGGGCACTTCCTGCGCAAGACCAGTCTGGACGAGCTGCCCCAGCTGTGGAATATCCTTGTGGGCGATATGGCAGTCATCGGTCCGCGCCCGGCCCTCTGGAACCAGTACGACCTGCTGGCCGAACGGGACAAGTACGGCGCAAACGACGTCCGCCCCGGCCTGACCGGCTGGGCGCAGATCCATGGCCGCGACGAGCTGGAGATTGCCGAGAAGGCCAAGCTGGACGGCTGGTATGTGGAGCATCTGAGCTTTGGGCTGGATGTGAAATGCTTCTTTGGCACCATTGCCGCGGTGCTGAAGCACGACGGCGTGGTGGAGGGCGGCACCGGCACCCTGCATGATGAAAAATGATCTATTATATGGAGACACCGGAGCCTTGGCTGACGCTCCGGTGTCTCCATTTTTACAGAAAGCACAGCACAGAGCGGCTGAAATTGGCATATCTCTTGATTTATCCCCGGAAAAGCGTATAATAAAACAGTACACAAGACACAGAAGGAGGATTTCCATGGAACGCACCTATATCAATGAGGTACAAAAGGAAATTGGCAGCACGGTCAAGGTGCAGGGCTTTATCGAGAACCTGCGCAACAGCAAATATATGGCCTTCATCGTGCTGAAGGATATTACCGGCAAACTTCAGATCACCGTCGAGAAGGAGGACCACCCCGAGCTGGTGGACACCATCGACAAACTGACCCCGGACTCCGTCATCACCGTCACCGGCAAGGTGATGGAGAACGACTACGTCAAGATGGGCGGCATCGAGATGATCCCCGAGTCCATCGAGATCGAGAGCATCGCCGACGCGCTGCCCATCGTCCGCAAGGAGATCGCCGCCACCAAGAAGAAGAAGGCTGTGGAGCGTTCCAGCATCGACCAGCGCATCGACTACCGCTGGATCGACCTGCGCACCGATGAGAACCAGCTGATGTTCAAGGCACAGAGCTGCTTCGTCAACGCCATGCGTCAGTTCCTGCTCGAGCGCAGCTTCATCGAGATCCACACCCCGAAGCTCATCGCCGCGGCCAGCGAGAGCGGCTCTGAGGTGTTCAAGGTGGACTACTTCGACCGCAACGCCTATCTGGCCCAGAGCCCTCAGTTCTATAAGCAGATGGCCATGGCCGCCGGCTTCGAGCGCATCTTTGAGACCGGCCCCGTCTTCCGCGCGGAGAAGAGCTACACCAACAAGCACTCCACCGAGTTTTCCGGCTTCGACCTCGAGTTCAGCTACATCACCTCTTACAAGGATGTCATGAAGATGGAAGAGGAGTTGCTGACCGCCGGTCTGAAGGCCGTCAAGGAGAATTACGGCGAGCAGATCAAGGAGCTGTTCGGTCTGGAAGTCATCGTGCCCACCACGCCGTTCCCCGTGGTCAAGCTGGCCGACCTGTACAAGGGCCTGGAAGAGGAGTTCGGCTACACGGTCGATGAGTCCGAAAAAGGCGACCTGACCACCGAGGCTGAGCGCCTGAGCTACGACTGGGTCAAGAAGCACTACGGCCACGAGTTCCTGTTCATCACCGACTACTCCGCCGAGAAACGTGCTTTCTACCATATGCGCGACGAGAACGGCGTGCCGCAGGGCTACGACCTCATCTGGCGCGGCGTGGAGATCACCACCGGTGCCCAGCGCGAGCATCGCTACGAGGTGCTGAAGAAGCAGGCCGAGGAGAAGGGTCTGGCCGATGATGTCAAGTTCTATCTGGAGTTCTTCCAGTACGGCTGCCCGCCCCACGGCGGCTTTGGTCTGGGCATCGACCGCCTGACCATGCTGCTCTGCGGCCTGAGCATCAAGGACGCCGAGTTCCTGTTCCGCGGCCCCAACCGCCTGACCCCGTGATTTCATAAAACCTTTCTGAGAGCTGCTGTGTGTTTGCATGGCAGCTCTTTTTTGAGTCCCATGAAAAGGCAATTGAGGAAAATCCGCAGATTTTCCTTAATTGCAATTATATAAAATAATTTTTCCGCTGATTATGCCCAGAGCAAAGCGGAGGGCATTTAAGATCGTCCCGGCATAATAAGCGCTCCCTTTTCATACGATACAACGAGCACACCCACCCCCCTACGGGCGCGGTGCGCAGCGCAACAGGAAGGGGAGAAGGACCTTGGAGAAACAGGAACAGAACAGCATCTGCCGCGAGATCGGCGCACGCACCGGCGGAGACATCTACATCGGGGTGGTTGGTCCGGTGCGCAGCGGCAAGTCCACCTTTATCAAGCGCTTCATGGAGCAGCTGGTGCTGCCCGCCATGTCCGGCTCTGCCGCTGCCTGGGAACGTGCCCGGGACGAGCTGCCGCAGTCGGCAGCGGGGCGCACCATCATGACCACCGAGCCGAAATTCATCCCGGAGACCGCCGTGCCCCTGCAGCTGGAGGGCGGCGGGGCGTGCCGGGTGCGGCTGATCGACTGCGTGGGCTACATGGTGGAGGGTGCCATGGGGCACGAGGAGGACGCAAAGCCCCGCATGGTCAAAAGCCCGTGGTTTGAGCAGGAAGTGCCCTTTGACCTTGCCGCAGAGACCGGCACCCGCAAGGTGATCTGCGAGCACTCCACCATCGGGGTGGTGGTCACTACGGACGGTTCGATCAGCGATATCCCCCGGGCGGGCTACGCAGAGGCAGAAAAGCGGGTCGTCACCGAGTTGGAAGCGCTGGGCAAGCCCTATATCATCCTGCTCAACAGCACCCACCCGGACGCGCCGGAGACGAAGCAGCTGGCCGAGGGCATGGCCCGGGACTACGACCATACCGTTCTGCCGGTGAGCTGTGTGGACTTGGATGCCGCCATGCTGGGGGAGATTTTGCGGCGGGTGCTGTATGAATTTCCGGTGCAGGAGCTGGATTTCGCCCTGCCCCGCTGGGTGACCATGCTGGAGCCCGGGCACTGGTTGCAAGCACAGGTGTACACAGCTGCCATGCAGCTGGCAGAGCGGGTGTCCCGCATGAAGGATCTGCCCGCCGGAACGGACGCCCCTGCGCTGGAATGCGATGCCGTGCAGCGCTCGGCAGTGGCGGGCGCAGATCTTGCCGCCGGCAGTGTGCGGGTGAGCGTGGAGTTAAAGCCGGAGATCTTTTATCAGGTGCTCAGCGAGCAGACCGGGCTGGACATCGGGGACGAGGCGGGGCTGATGCCCTGCATCATGGAGCTTGCCCGGGCAAAGCGTGCCTACGAGAAGGTGCGCAGCGCCTTGGAGCAGGTGGAAGCCACCGGCTACGGCATCGTGATGCCCTCCATCGACGAGCTGCATCTGGAGCCGCCGGAGATCGTGCATCAGGACGGGCGCTGCGGGGTGCGGCTGCAAGCCTGTGCGCCCTCTATCCAGATGATGAAGGCCACTATCCATACGGAACTGAGCCCCATCGTGGGCACCGAGAAGCAGAGCGAGGACTTGGTGCAGAGCCTGCTGGCCGACTTTGCGGACGACCCGGTGCAGCTGTGGGAGTCCAACATCTTTGGCAAAAGCCTGCACGAGCTGGTGAACGATGGTTTGCAGAACAAGCTGCTTCACATCCCGCAGGAAGCCCGCACCCGCCTGCAGGAAACGCTGGAGCGGGTCATCAACGAGGGCTGCACCGGGCTGATCTGTATCCTGATCTAGGGCGTATCTGAAAAAAAAATCCCCGCCCGCCGTAAGTTCTGCTTACAGCGGGCGGGGATCGTTCTGTCTTATTTTTCTTCCTCGGTCAGCTTGTTGATCAGAAGCTGATAGATCTCGTTGCCCTTCAGGATGAACTGCTTTTTCACCAGTTCGGCGCTCAGCCGGTCGGGCGCACCCAGTTCCAGACAGAACAGTTCGCTGTCCAGCCCCTTTACGGTGCAGCGCACGGTGCAGTGGCCATCGGCCTTTTCGGTGATGCTGGCGCTGTACTTGGCCTCTTTGCGGGCCCAGGTCTGGCAGCGCAGCACAGCGGCCACCGCCCGTTCCCGCACGCTGCGGGGCAGGTCGTAGGCCAGCTCCTGCGCTACCTTGCGGCCTTTGTCGGTAATGGTGTAGCTGTCGCCGGTCAGGGTGACCAGCGCCTGTTTTGTGATATCGTCCAGGCAGGAACCGATCTCAAAGTAGTTGACCAGTGCCTCTTCCATCAGGGCGTTCTCGATCTCCTGCCGGGCAATGGGTCCGGCATTTTTTACCAGATAGCACAGCAGCAGCCGGATCTCGGTGCTGCTGGTCAGCCCGCCGGGACGTACACCGGCGGTAAAAGCATCATTGGCGCTCATCGTTCCTTACATCCCCCTTGCGCTTTCACATGGTATCAAAGGTCTGCGCCGCTGCCAAAAGGGCGGGCAGCGGGCAGACAAAAACTCTTTCTATTAGTATAAAGGCTTTCACGCCGGATTGCAAGCCGCAGCGGCAAAATCTGTCTCAATGCGCTTGGGGCTTTCCGGCGTGGAGTACACCCAGTGGTCCAGATGTCCCTCGGTGATGAAGTACTGCAGCTCAAACCGGTGGCGCTGGCTCAGGGCGTGGTTTACGATGACCAGCTTGATCTTCATCTTTTCCGGCAGGATGTTCTTGATGTAGACGCTTACCGCCTGCCCGGGCGCAAGGCCGGAGCAGCTCTCCGCAAGCCCCGCAAGGTTCGGCGCAATCTCCACAAAGGTGCCGTATTCCTCCACGCTGCGCACGATGCCCACCACCGTTTCGCCCACGGTGAACCGGGCAGCGTTCTCTGCCCATGTGCCCAGCAGCTCCCGGATAGTCAGCACAAAGCGCCCTTGCGCGTCCCGGTTCTTGATGGCGCACAAGATCTGCTGTCCTACGCTGACCCGGTCGGCAGGGGAGGAGATGCGGCTTACCGACATACAGTCGATGGGCAGCAGGGCGCTGATGCCGCAGCCTACGTCACAAAACGCACCAAACGGCTCGATGTGGGTCACCGTACAGGGCAGGATATCCCCGGGCGAGAGGGTGTCCAGATACTCTGCCTTGCACAGCCGCTGCGCCTCGGCGCGGGAAAGCCGGTAGCAGGGCGCGCCGTCCTCGTCCGTGTCCAGCCCCTCGATGACAAAGCAAGTGGGGCGTCCCACCCGGGTCAGCACCGCAATATCTCGCACGGTGCCCGCCTCGGCACCGTCTGCGCACTGGGCAAAGGGCATCACCGCCTTTACGCCGCCCAACTCAAACCGCAGCTGCCGCCGGGTGTCAAAGGCAAGGGCAGTGGCTTGTAAAATCTCGCCGCTGGCCATGGCAGCCCGCAGCTCGGCAGGAGAAAGGCGGGCGGCAGAACGGTAACTGTTTTCGGTACGATAAGCTTGCATCATGTTTCATTCCTCTTTCTATATAGTTTTCGGGTCTCTGTGCGATGCTACAACGATATGCAGCAGTGTGCGCAGATATTTGCATTTTGTGCGGCTTTGCATTATACTATATCTGTATGCGCAGCACCCGCTCAGCGGGCGGCGGCACACACTGGCTCTGCCGGGCGTTTGCGCGGCAGAAAAGAAGGGAGAGGTCGGATAAATATGGACATCGCTGTGGGAGATACCATCCTCACCCGCAAAAAGCACCCCTGCGGGGCGTCCAGCTTCGAGGTGCTGCGCGTCGGCATGGATTTTAAGATCCGGTGTACCGGCTGCGGACGCGAGGTCATGCTGCCCCGCGCCAAAATTGAAAAGAACATCAAAAAGGTGGTAAAGCCCGGCAGCGCGCAGTAGCGCAGCCAACGCACCCGGACCGGAACGAATTTGTAAGGAGAACTGCAAGGATGCAAGATATTTCTTCCCGGATGGATGCGGTCTGCCGCCGCTTTGAGGAGCTTTCCATGCGGCTGAACCAGCCCGATACCGCCGCAGACCCGGCGCTGTTCCGCAAACTGATGCGGGAGTATCACGACACCGAGCCGGTGGTGGAGGCTTACCGGGACTGGCAGACCGCGCTGGATCATCTGGCGCAGGCCAAAGCCCTGCTGGAGGAGCCCGGTTCACTGGACCCGGACTTCAAGCAGATGATACAGCAGGAAATCAGCGAAAAAAGTCAAGATGTGGCAAAGCTGGAAAATAATCTCAAAATTTTGCTGCTGCCCAAGGACGTGAACGACGGCAAAAACGTCATCATGGAGATCCGCAGCGGTGCCGGCGGCGAGGAAGCCGCCCTGTTTGCCCACAGCCTGCACCGTATGTACACCATGTACGCCCAGAACCGTGGTTGGACGCTGGAAATGCTCAACCTGAACGAGACCGAACTTGGCGGCGTAAAGGAAGCCATCGTCTCGGTGGACGGTGCAGGCGCATATAACCGCCTCAAGTACGAGAGCGGGGTGCACCGGGTGCAGCGGGTGCCGGAGACCGAGACCCAAGGCCGCATCCACACTTCCACCGCCACCGTTGCGGTGATGCCGCAGGCAGAGGAGGTGGACTTTGCGCTGGATATGAAGGATCTGCGCATTGACACCTTCCGCTCCTCCGGTGCGGGCGGTCAGCACATCAACAAGACCTCCAGTGCCATCCGCGTGACCCATATCCCCACAGGTACGGTGGTGGAGTGCCAGAACGAGCGCAGCCAGTTCCAGAACAAGGACAAGGCGCTGGAGATCCTGCGCAGCCGCCTGCTGGCCCAGAAGCAGAAACAGCAGCAGGATGCCATCAATGCCAGCCGGCAGGGGCAGGTGGGTACCGGCGACCGGAGCGAAAAGATCCGCACCTACAACTTCCCGCAGGACCGCTGCACGGACCACCGCATTGGCCTGACCGTCCACAATCTGGAAAAGATCATGGACGGCAATCTGGACGAGGTCATTGACGCCCTTGCCACCCGCGAGCAGACCGAAAAGCTGCAAAGGCTGGGCGGGTAAAACCCGGTTTTGCGGGTGCAAAACCATCCAAACGACTGCCAAGCAAATATACTTTACAGATAGAAAGAACGATGATTCGTATGAAAATCAAAACCAGAGTTTTGCCTGCCGATGAAGCAGGCGTAGCCGAGGCCGCACAGCTGCTGCGGCAGGGTCAGCTTGTGGCCCTGCCAACAGAAACGGTCTACGGCATTGCCGCCGATGCCCGCAACGGTGCGGCGGTGCGCGATATCTTTGTGGCCAAGGGGCGCCCGCAGGATAACCCCCTTATCGTCCACGTCACCGGGCCGGAGATGCTGCCGGGTCTTGTCAGCGAGGTGCCGGAGCGCGCCCAGCTGCTGATGGCAGCCTTCTGCCCCGGGCCGCTGACCATCATCATGCCGCGCGGGCCGGAGGTGGCGGATGAGTGCTGCGCCGGACTGGATACCGTGGGCATCCGTATGCCCAGCCACCCGGTAGCGCGGGCGGTTATCCAGCAGAGCGGCTGTGCCTTTGCTGCCCCCAGCGCCAACCTTTCCGGCAAGCCCAGCCCCACCAACGCACAGGATGTGTTCACCGATATGGACGGCCGCCTGCCGTTGATTTTGGACGGCGGCGAGTGCGATGTGGGTGTGGAGAGCACCGTGGTGTCGGTGGTGGGTGATAAACCCACCCTGTTCCGTCCCGGCCACATCACGCTGGAGGACTTGGAACGCGCCCTCGGCGAAGAGGTAGAGGTGTCCAAGGCCATTCTGGAAAAGCTGCCGGAGGGTGCTGTGGTGCGCAGCCCGGGCATGAAGTACAAACACTACGCCCCCAAGGCCGATGTGACCTTGCTCAACGGCACCTTTGCGCAGTTCAAGGCCTATGTGGACGCCCATAAAGACGAGAACCCCAGCTGCCTGTGCTTTACCGGCGAAAGCGCAAAGCTGGATGTGCCCTGCGTGGAATACGGCCGCGAGGGGGACGGTGCCGATCAGGCAAAGCACATCTTCCGCTCCCTGCGGGCGCTGGATGAGCAGGGCGATGGCGTAGTCTACGCCCGCTGCCCGCAGAAGGACGGCCTGTCCATGGCAGTGTACAACCGCCTGATCCGCGCCGCCGCCTTCCGGGTGATCGATCTATGATCACCTTGGGCATCACAGGGCGCAGCGGCTGCGGCAAGTCCACGGTCACAGCGGTATTTGCCGCCCATGGCGTGCCGCTGGCCGACGCCGATCAGCTCAGCCGGGAAATTTTACTGCCCGGCTCGCCGCTGCTGCCGCAGCTGGCGGCGCGGTTCGGCGGGGATATTTTAAAGCCGGACGGCACACTGGATCGCCGTCTGTTGGCTGACCGCGCCTTTGCCACCCCGGAGGGCAAGGCTGCGCTGGACAGTCTGACCCACCCTGCCATTGTGGCACGCATCCGGGCGGCAAAGCAGGCGGCGCAGACCGCCGGTGCGCCCCTTTTTGTGCTGGACGGTGCGGTCATCGTGGGCACGGCGGCGCAGGCCGAGTGCGACCGCCTGTGCGTGGTCACTGCACCCTTTGAGACCAGTGTGGCGCGCATCGTGGCGCGGGACGGTATCTCGCCGGAGATGGCTGCCCGCCGCCTGAACGCCCAGACTCCGGAACGGACCCTGACCGCACAGGCAGACTACACCCTGCACAACGACGCCGGGTTGGAGGCGCTGCAAGCCGCAGCCGCCCGCCTGTGTGAGCGGCTGCAGGCAGAAGGGGGCGTGACGGCAGCGCTTTGAACGAACAAAATTATGAAAAAGCCTACGACCCCATCGCCGCCCGGGAGCGCCGCGCGGCGCGGGAAAAACAGCGCCTTCGTAAACAGCAGCGCCGCCGCCGGATGGTGCGGCGGCTGGTCGCTTTGTGCCTGGCAGTGGTGCTTACGGTGTGCGTGGTGCCGCCTTTGTGCAACCGGGCAGAGCAGCTTTTGTACCCCCGCAAGTACGAGCAGCTGGTGGAAAAATGGGCAGCAGACTATGAGTTGGATCCGCTGCTGGTCTACGCCTTTATCCGCACCGAAAGCGGCTTTGACCCGCAGGCTACCTCCAGTGTGGATGCCCGGGGCTTGATGCAGATGACTGAGGAGACCTTTCTCTGGATGCGCAGCAAAATTGCCCCGGAGGAACCGCTGACCTTTGCCGACCTGTACAGCCCCGATACCGCCATTCGCTTTGGGTGCTATTACCTGCACCTTTGCATGGTGCGCTACAAAGGGGATGTATCCACGGCAGCAGCGGCTTACCACAGCGGCTGGGGCACGGTGGATCAGCTGCTGCAAATAGAGGAACACTCGGCAGACGGGGAAACGCTGCAGGGCTTCCCCTATAACCAGATGCACCACTACGTCAACAAGATCACCGCCTGCTACCAGACCTATCAGCGTCTGTACGCAGGTCAATGATAAAAAGTTAAGGAGCGAAAAATCATGAGCGAAAAACTTACTGCAAAAGAGTACGCTGAAAAGCTGCTCTACACCCCCGAATACGCTGCCGACAAGCAGGCAGACGTAAAGGAAAAGGCTGCTGCCTTTGCCGAGGGCTACAAGAAATTTATGGACAGCGCCAAGACCGAGCGCGAGGCTGCCGTTGTCAGCGAGCAGATGCTGCTGGCTGCCGGCTACAAGGCTTTTGAGCCCAAAAAGGCCTACGCCCCCGGTGAGAAGGTCTACTTCATTCAGGAGAACAAGGCTGTTGTGGCGGCTACCATCGGCCAGAAGCCCTATGAAGAGGGCTTCCGTCTGGTCATCGCCCACATCGACTGCCCCCGTCTGGACCTGCGTCCCAACCCCCTGTACGAGTCTGACCACATGAGCTACTTCCGCACCCACTACTACGGCGGTATACGCAAGTACCAGTGGGCTACCATCCCGCTGGCCATCCACGGCGTGTTCACCCGCGCCGACGGCTCCAGCGTCAACTTTGCCATCGGTGAGGACGAAAACGATCCCGTGTTCTGCATCACCGACCTGCTGCCCCATCTGGGTGCTGAGCAGAACGAGCGCAAGCTCAGCGAGGGCATCAAGGGCGAGGAGCTGAACGTGCTCATCGGCTCTGACACCGTGGAGGAAGAGGACGTCAAGGAGGCTGTCAAGCTGAACACCCTCATCCTGCTGAACCAGAAGTACGGCATCACCGAGCGCGACTTCACCCGCGCCGAGATCGAGGTGGTGCCCGCTGCCAAGGCACGCGACGTGGGCTTTGACCGCTCCATGATCGGTGCCTACGGCCACGATGACCGCGTGGATGCTTACCCCGCACTGCTGGCTGAGATCGAGACCAAGGACCCTGTGCACACCACCATCTGCGTGCTGACCGATAAGGAAGAAATCGGCTCTGACGGTGTGACCGGTATGCAGAGTATGTATGTGTTCCACTTTATGCAGATGCTCTGCCGCGCTGCCGGTCAGGACGACATCCTCGCCTTCCGCAACAGCGTGTGCCTGTCTGCGGACGTGACCGCCGCCTACGACCCCTCCTGGGCAAGCGCCTTTGAGAAGCAGAACGGCACCTACGCAGGCCGCGGCATTGCCATCTTCAAGTACACCGGCAGCCGCGGCAAGAGCTCTGCCAGCGACGCCAACGCCGAGCTGCTGGGCGACATCACCCGGATGCTGGATGCCAACAACGTGGCATGGCAGATCGGCGAGATGGGCCGTCTGGATCTGGGCGGCGGCGGCACCATTGCCAAGTATGTGGCAAACCGCGGCATCAAGGTGCTGGATATGGGTGTGCCTGTGCTGTCCATGCACTCTCCCTTCGAGGTCATCCATAAGACCGACCTGTACATGGCTTACCGCACCTTCTCTGTGTTCTGCCAGTCTGCGGACTAAAAAAATGCGTGCGCCGCAGCCTGCGGCATACACGCAATAAAAGCACCTTTTACAGAGCCGCTGCACATTTTTGTGCGGCGGCTCTTTTTACTATGAAATCGCCTTTCCGAATAATGGCTTCCCCCGGAAGGGACAGATTCTCCCCGCGCCGGGGAGAAATGTCACCGTAGGTGACAAAGAGAGGGAACGGCTGTCACCGCAGGTGACTGATGAGGGCGCAGAATAGCAGCTTTTTGCCTTGAATATCCCTTTTTGCGTGAAAAGCCTTGACCTTCAACCGGCTTTAAGGTGTAATGTAAGGGCGGAGGTGAAGCAAATGAATATCAAACAGGCTTCCGAACAAAGCGGTGTGTCCGCCCCGAACATCCGCTTTTATGAAAAAGAGGGGCTCTTCACACCGGCACGCAGGCAGGGCAACGATTACCGCGATTACACCGCCGGGAACGTCCGCACGCTTAAGCTTATCCGTATGCTGCGGATGCTGGATGTGCCGCTGCCTACCATCAAGGCGGTGCTGCGCGGGGAACAGCCACTGCAACAGGCGCTGCAAGCCCAGCAGACCGTGCTGGAGCAGCAGGCGGCGCAGCTGGCAGCAGCCATGCAGTTTTGCGCCGACCTTGCCCGGCAGGCTCCGCAGGCAGACACGCTGGATGTGGACGCCTGCCTGACCCGCATGGAAAGCCCCGCCCCGCAGCAGGGCTTCTTCTCCGGCTGGCTGCAGGATTACTGCACGCTGGCACAGGTGCAGCACCAGAGGCATTTTTCCTTTATCCCGGAGGGCAGCATCAACACCCCGCAGGAGTTTACGGCGGCTTTGCAGGCCTACGCAGAGGAAAAGGAAATGCAGTTTACCCTGACCAAAGAGGGAATGTACCCGGAGTTTTCGCTGGACGGCATCGCGTATAAGGCCTACCGCAACCCGGGCAAGTACCGGGACGAGATCTGCTGCGATGCCGTGCACCCCGAGCAGCTGGACACCGGACTGCCGCCCCGGCGGGAGAAGCTGCTGCGCTTTTTGCGCCTCGCTGTGCCGCCGGTATGTACCTTTGCCGCCATTCTGGCGGCAGGGTGGTTGGTGACCGGCGGTGCAGGCTGGCTCTGGCTGGCGGTGCTGGTCTCTGCCGGGGTACTGCTGGGACGCTGCTTTGAAAAGTGGCTGTAAGGCGCATTACCCCAGCGGCAGCGCCTCGGCTACGGTCAAAAAGGCATAGCCGTTATCCGTATACCACCGGATGATATCCGGCAGCGCCTCGGCGGTGGTGCGGGTGGTGGCAGAATCGTGCATCAGCACCACGCAATGGGTCTGCTCGCCGGTCTCCCGCACCACATTGCGGTAGATGGTATCCGCGCTGGGGTGCCCGCCCACGGCGTCCTCGGCGCAGACGTTCCAGTCCACCCACTGCCAGCCGCGCTGCTCTACCTCGGTCTTCAGCTGCAGCATCAGCCCCTTGCCGCCGTAGCGGCGGCTCACGGTGTTGGTGCTGCCGCCGGGAAAGCGCAGGTACCGGATGCTTTCTGCGTCCACATAGGGCGCGATGCGCTCCTTTAGCAGGGCGATGTCCTGCCAGTAGGCGTCGCTGCTGCGGTAGATGTCGCTGTACTCGTGGGAGGCGGAGTGGAGCGCGATCTGATGCCCGGCGGCAGCAGCCTGTGTGAGCAGGGGCAGATATTTCTCATTGTAGCCGGTGGCCACCACAAAAAAGGTGCCGTGCACTCCGGCGGCATCCAGCGCCGCCAGCACCTCCGGGGTAGTCTTGCTGGGGCCGTCGTCAAAGGTCAGGCAGACCCATTTTTCCGGCAGGGAAGGGGCGGCGGGCGTACCGGCATCGGATGTAGCCACCGCCGGTGCAGCAGGGGAAAAGGGCGAAAAGTCCGGCGCGGCGGTCAGCTCGTTCAGCTTGCAGCCCACCGGTGCGCGTACCGGTACCAGCCACCCCGCCGCAAACGCTGCCAGTGCTGCTGCCAGCAGCCCGCCCCATAGCCCGATGCGCCCGCCGGTGCGCCGCACAAATTGCTTCATATACAAACCCCTCCTTTGCTCTGGGCGCAGCGCCGCAGGCACACTTTCCGCGCACAAATGACCTGTGCAATTGCCCGCAGGGCTGCTCTTGCGTGCGCGCTGCGCTGCTAATATAGATATGAAACTTAAAAAAACTTATGAGAAACAAAGAAACCACTTGACGAAATGCCGGAAATGTGTTACTATATCCAAGCAGTCCGCACCAACGGTTTTCTACCTCAAAAACCGGAGAACTGTATAACAGGTATGCGAGGGTGGCGGAACTGGCAGACGCGCACGTTTGAGGTGCGTGTGGTTTATCCTTGGGGGTTCGAGTCCCCTCCCTCGCACCAGAAGGCAAGTCGGTTTTTGACTTGCCTTTTTTCTATGAGCAGAAGTGGTGGAATGGCAGACACGCTGGTTTTAGGCACCAGTTCCTAGTGAGTGAGGGTTCAAGTCCCTTCTTCTGCATAACGTGAAAAACCGCATGAATACTGGAAAATCCGGTGTTCATGCGGTTTTTTGTATTTGCGGCTTGTCAAATACTATCGAATACTAACCGATATTTGCACTTACTTGCTATCCGAAAGTCTGCAAAAAGTCTGCAAGCTTTACAGGGCAACTCTGCGTGAATCGCCTTTGAAATGACACGAATCGCCCCATGGATGTGTTGACAGGCTTTTTTTTGCGGAATGGTATAATGTTATTAGGGATAGTGTCGGTTTATACGGGCGCTGACACGCGGCATGTGCACTTTTGCGGAACTTTGTGCACAGCGCTTTGGCATAAAGCCTTTGGAAGAACGTATTGTGAAGAGGTCTGGCGGCGAGGCAGCGGGGGGAAAACCTATGAAGCAGAAACAAAAAAATATACTGCTCATAGTAGGAATGCTGCTGGTGCTGCTGGTCGGCATCCTTGCTTACAGTGCCTATACCCAGAAGCAGATCTATCAGGAAAGCACGGCAAATCTGCTTTCTACCTATGGGCAGTCTGCCAAGACCTTTACCATGTTTGCGCAGCGCAACTGGAACATCCTGAACGACTGGGACAGCTACCTGGGCACCCTTGCGGAGCTGGGAGAGCAGGAGGGGCAGTGGCAGGAGTATATCGCCCAAAAGGCTACCTGGCAATATACGGATTTTTATCTGTTCAACGAGCAGTGCGAGTTCTGGACCACCGCCGGGCGGCAGGGCACAGCAGAGTACATGAAGGCGACTTTTGAAAAGCTGTATACCGAAAACAAGCCAGTGATCTCCAGCTATATCTCCAGTCAGGGCATCCGCAAGATCCTGTTTGCCATCCCAATGGAGCAGCCGCTGCAGTTGGACGGCACTACCTATACGGCGCTGGTGGTCAGCTACGACAACGCCGTGCTGGAAAAGCTGCTGGGCAGCATGGTCTATGAGGGACAGAGCGATTGCTATATCGTGCGCTCAAACGGCGATGTGGTGCTTTCCACCGAGACAAAGACCGAGATCACCGAGCAGATGACCAACCTGTTTGATTACTTACAGCAGAACGCCAGCGTGGATCAGCCTTACTTTGACACCATGGTGCAGACCCTGCCGCAGGGCGGCGAGGGCTGTGTGCTGTTCACCATGAACGGGCAGAAATATTACCTGATCTATCAGCCGCTGGGCATTCTGGATTGGAGCATCATCGGTATCGTGCCCACCGGGGTGGTGGATTCCGGGATGCGCAGGGTGCAAAACGCTACTATTTTAGTCATCGCACTGCTGGGGCTTCTGATCATGGCAGGCGTGGTAAAGATCCAGCGTGACGCGGAGCGCAACCGCCGTCGGGAGCTGGAGCGCCGCCGGGAAAAAAGCGATATGATGTTTGCGGGCATGGCACGCGTTGTGGAGCGTTTTGCAGTGTGCGATCTGGACCGCGACCGCTACCAGTACCACGAGCGGCGCGGAGAGCCGCTGTACCAACCGGAGGGCTCTTACCAGCAGATGCTGGAGCAAATATCGCGCAAGTATGTAGTTCTGACCGATAGCGAAAACGCCAAGATCCCCCAGATGCTGGCCCCGGAAAACCTGCGCAGGCTCATCAAAACGGACAACGACTCCCTCAAGCTGGAATATGCCGCCCGCGATAAAAGCGCATTTTTCATGATGACGGTCGTTCCCATGGCGTGGAAGGAAAATCGCCTGACCCGTGTGATGATGATCGTGCAGGATATGGGCAAGCAGCACCTGCTGCAAAGCCTTGCCAACACCGATGGCCTGACCGGCCTGCTGAACAAGCGCTACTTCGACCGGGTACTGACGGTGCTGGAGCAGCACAGCCAGCCTTTTGCGCTATTTTATATGGACTTGGATCGCTTCAAGCCGGTCAACGATACCTACGGCCATGATGTGGGCGATAAGCTGCTGAAGGGCGTTTCCCAGCGGCTGCAGGGCTGCATCCGAAGCCGGGACTACGCCTTCCGTCTGGGCGGCGACGAGTTCGCTCTGCTGCTGCTCGGCCCGATGGAGTCGGAGGCCTGCGCCAGCAAGATGAACCTGATCTGTGAGATGGTCGCTGTGCCCTACGAGATCGACGGCAATACCGTGAGCGTGGGTGCCAGCTGCGGCTACGCCCTGTACCCCGCCGAAAGCGTGGACGTGCAGCAGGTGCGCTATATCGCCGACCAGCGGATGTACGAGAATAAGCAGGCAAATCACGCCAGACAGGACGGCGCGGAAAGCATTTAAAATCGTCTTACATAAAGCAAGGCCGCAGCACGGTATTTTGTGCTGCGGCCTTGCCGTTATATTATGCTATTACAGATGCAGCATATCCCGCTGGGCGGCAGCGCGGTAGCGCAGCGCAGCGGCGATGAAGCCCTTGAACAGGGGATGGGCGCGGTTGGGGCGGCTCTTGAACTCCGGGTGGAACTGTGCACCCAGATGGAAGGCGCGGCCGGGCAGCTCCACCGTCTCCACCAGACGGCCGTCCGGGCTGGTGCCGGAAATGACCAGACCGGCGTCCTGCATCTCCTGACGGTAGTCGTTGTTGAACTCGTAGCGGTGGCGGTGGCGCTCCCAGATCTCGCTCTGGCCGTAGCACTCGGCCATCTTGGTGCCGGGGGCCACGGTGCAGGGGTACTTGCCCAGACGCATGGTGCCGCCCTTGGGGATATTGCCCTGCTGATCCGGCATCAGGGAGATGACGTTGTGGGCACCGTCCGGGGTGAACTCGCTGGAATTAGCGTCCTTGTAGCCCAGCACATTGCGGGCAAATTCAATGACCATGATCTGCATACCAAGGCAGATGCCAAAGCAGGGAACACGGTTCTCGCGGGCGTACTGGGCTGCCTGGATCATACCCTCAATGCCGCGGTCGCCAAAGCCGCCGGGCACGATGATGCCGTCCACATCCGCAAAGGCTTCTTTGCAGGCGGCCTGATCGGTCAGATCCTCGCTTTCCACCCAGCGGATCTCCACCTGACTGTCATTCTCAAACCCGGCATGGTAAAGGCTTTCCATCACCGAGAGGTAAGCGTCGTGCAGCTTGACGTACTTGCCCACCAGTGCAATGGTGCAGGTCTTGCTGCGGGTGGCAATGCGGGAGACTACCTGCTTCCACTCGGTCAGGTCGGCAGGGGGAACATCCAAGTGCAGCTGATGCACCACAACATCGTCCAGACCGTTGGTGTGCAGCATCAGCGGGCACTGGTACAGGCTGGGCATGGTCAGGTTCTCGATGACACACTCCGGCTTGACATTGCAGAAGGTGCTGATCTTGCGGCGGATGTCGCTGCCCACGCTGCCGTCTGCGCGCAGAATGATGATGTCGGGGCTTACGCCCATGCCCTGTAGCTCCTTGACCGAGTGCTGCGCGGGCTTGGATTTGTATTCGTCCGAGCCGGAGATGTAGGGCACCAGCACCACATGGATGTAGCAGCAGTTCTCCCGTCCCTGCTCCAGACCAACCTGACGGATGGCCTCCAGGAAGGGCTGGCTCTCGATATCGCCGGTGGTGCCGCCGATCTCGGTAATGACCACATCCGCCTCGGTGGAGGAGGCCAGGTTATAGATGTAGCTCTTGATCTCGTTGGTGATGTGGGGGATGATCTGCACCGTCTGTCCCAGATAAGCGCCCTGACGCTCCTTGTTCAGCACGTTCCAGTACACCTTGCCGGTGGTCAGGTTGGAGTACTTGTTCAGATTTTCGTCAATAAAGCGCTCGTAGTGTCCCAGATCCAGATCGGTCTCGGTGCCGTCATCGGTCACGAACACCTCGCCGTGCTGCAGCGGGCTCATGGTGCCCGGGTCCACGTTCACATAGGGGTCCAGCTTCTGGCTGGCCACCTTCAGGCCACGGCACTTCAAAAGCCGACCCAGAGATGCAGCGGTAATGCCCTTGCCCAGACCGGAGACGACGCCGCCGGTCACGAAAATAAACTTTGCCATAAAAATATACCTTCCTTTGTTGTAGAATAAAACTCTCCCATAAAAGGCCCGCTCCCGGCGCACCCCTTTCCCTGCGGGTGCGGGGCGAAGCCCTGCTTTTTATTCGCTTCTGTCAGCGTATTCCTCAAGCACCTCCTGCGCCACCTCGGCGCGGTCGCGGCGGGTGTCCATAGCCTGTTTTTCAAGGTAGCGGTGCGCTTCGGCCTCGGTCATGTGGGCGTGCTCTACCAGACAGCACTTTGCCCGGCTGACCAGCCGCAGCTGCCCGATCTTGTCCTGCAGGCGGGCGTTCTCCTGCCGCAGACGCTGCAAGCGGTGGTTGCTGGCAGCCGCCATGTGCATGGCCTGCAAAAACAATGGGGTGGTGAAGGGCTTGCTCAGCAGCAGCACCCCCTGCTCGTTCAGGGGGCAAGCAGCTGCTCAGCCTGTGCGCCTTTTTACCAGAAAGACCACACCGGCATCGGTCTGCTCCACAGCGGTGATGCACAATTCGTGCCCGAACTCATCGGGCAGGGGAGCGTTGACCACGATCAACTCAAAATCAGATTCCGACATTCTGCGCCGTGCCTCGGCTCCGCTGGGAATGATCACCGGGCGGCTGTAACCCATCTCGGACAGCCGCGCGGCAATATACTCGTTGGAGTTGGCACCGGCGCTTACGATCAGTGCGCGTCCCATTTTCCGCACTCCTTTCTCCTGCGCTGGCAGGGATCAGATGGCGTTAAAATAGTAGACGCGCTCGTGCTCGGCCTGGTCAGGCGCATTCCGCAGTGCGCGCAGCGCTTGAGCTCCTCCGAGAAATAGCGTTTAGAAAGCCCCTCTGGCAGCACCCGGCGCAAGAACTCGCTCTCCTCGGCCACCTGCACCGCCTCCTCAAGGGTGGCGGGCAGGGTCTCAAGCCCCAGTCCCTTGGCTTCGGCGGAATCGAACAGGTTGCGGTTCACCGGCGGCTGCAAGACCATGCGCTTTTCAATGCCGTCCAGTCCGGCAGCCAAAATCAGGCCAATGGCCAGATACGGGTTGCAGGCGGGGTCCGGGCTGCGCAGCTCCATGCGGCAGCTGTCGCCCTTGACCATGGGGATGCGCACCAGCTGGCTGCGGTTCTGGCGGCTCCAGCTCACATAGCGGGGCGCTTCGTCACAGCCAAAGCGCTGGTAGCTGTTGGGCAGGGGATTGGTGAACACGGTCAGCTCCCGGCTGTGTGCCAACACACCTGCCATAAAGCTGCCTGCTACGCTGTCCGGGGCAATATCGCCCTCAAACAGGTTTTTGCCGTCCATGTAAAGCGAGAGGTTGATGTGCAGCCCGCTGCCGGCCTGCTGGGGCAGGGGCTTGGGCAGAAAGCTGGCGTGCAGGCCGTTGCGCATAGCAATGGCACGGACGATCTGCTTAAAGGTCATTACGTTGTCGGCGGTTTTCAGCGGCCCTGCGTAGCGGCAGTCGATCTCGTTCTGGCCGTTGCCGCTCTCGTGGTGGCTGTGCTGGGGTGCCATGCCCATCTGCTCCATGGTCAGGCAGATGTCCCGGCGCAGGTTCTCGCCCGCATCCAGCGGCGCAACGTCAAAATACCCGCCAAAGTCGATGGGAATGCAGGTGGGACGGCCGCGGTCGTCCTTTTCAAACAGATAAAACTCGCACTCAGTGCCCACGTTGCAGGTAAGCCCCAGCTTTTTGAACTTGCGGTTCATATCCCGCAAAAAGCCGCGGCAATTGCCGCTAAAGGCTGCGCCGTCCGGCATTTCCACATCGCAGAAGAACTGCATCACCCGTCCCTCGGTGGGACGCCACGGCAGGATGGTCACGGTGGAAAGATCCGGCCGCAGCACAAGGTCGCTTTCCTCAACGTGCATAAAGCCCGCAATGGAGCTGCCGTCAAAGCATACGCCCTCTTCCAGCGCCTTGGACAGGTTGCTGGCCAGCACGGCAATGTTCTTTTGGGTGCCAAAGATATCGCAGAAGGCAAAGCGCACAAATTTGACGTTGTTGTCCTCCACGAAATCCAGAATATCCTGTTGGGTGGAATAGCTCATAAATAACCCCCTTACAAAAACTGCATTTCAAATAAAACGCCCAAAGGCCTGCCCTCAAAAAGGGAGCAGGTCTTTGGGCTGGTGTAAGAAATAGGAAAAGGAGAATGGCTAATTGATCCGGCAGCCGGCGGATGCTTATTTTTTACGCTGTCAGGAGATTATCAGACGTAGTAAAGCATCTTGCTGTAGCTGGGCAGAGGCCAGTAATCCTCGCCGCAGATAGTCTCGGCATCGTCGGCAGCGGCGCGCAGGGCGTCCATCACCGGGAGAACGTTATCGTGGAAGGCAACGGCCTTCTCGCTCTCGGTGGGCAGTGCCTTGGCGGCATTCACGGCATCCTGCAGGGTGTCGATGGCATCGCTCATGGCATCGGCGTCAGAAGAAAGCTTTTCCAAAGTCTTGGTCTCGCTGCGCACGCTGATGTGCTCGCTGACAGCCAGCTTGGAGGCGGCGGTATTGGCAACCTCGCTCATGTAGGCGTTGATGGCGGGCAGCAGCTGCTTGCGGGCCATCTCCAGCATGGTCAGAGCCTCGATGTTGATGATCTTGGAGTAATGCTCCATCTCAACCTCGTAGCGGCTTTCCATCTACACCTTGGTCAGCACGCCGAACTCCTCCATCAGCTGGATGTTCTTGGGCTCGACCAGTGCAGGCAGAGCAGCGGGGGTATTCTTCTTGTTGGGCAGGCCGCGCTTGGCTGCCTCGGCCTCCCACTCGGCGGTATAGCCGTTGCCGTTGAAGATGACGCGGCGATGGTCGCGGATGGTGCGCTTGATCAGAGCGATGGCTGCGCTGGTAAAGTCCTCAGCACCTTCCAGCTCGTCGGCGTAGCCCTTCAGCTCCTTGGCGACAGCAGTGTTCAGGATGGTGTTGCAGTCGCTCAGGTTCTCGGCAGAGCCGGGCATACGGAACTCGAACTTGTTGCCGGTGAAGGCGAAGGGAGAGGTACGGTTGCGGTCGGTGGTGTCCTTGCTGAACTTGGGCAGAACGTCCACGCCCAGATCCATCTTCATCTTGACGGGGCCGGCATAGGGAGAATCGGATGCAATTGCATCGATGACAGCTTCCAGCTCCTCGCCCACGAAGATGGAGATGATGGCCGGAGGTGCTTCGTTAGCGCCCAGACGGTGATCGTTGCCCGGGGTGGCCACAGAGGTGCGCAGCAGGTCGGCGTACTCATCCACAGCCTTGATAACAGCGGCCAGAAAGATCAGGAACTGCAGGTTCTCCATGGGGGTGTCGCCGGGATCCAGCAGGTTCTCGTGGGTGGTGCTCATGGACCAGTTGTTGTGCTTGCCGCTGCCGTTCACGCCTTCAAAGGGCTTTTCGTGCTGCAGGCAGACCAGACCGTACTTGGGTGCGATCTTCTTCATCATCTCCATGGTCAGCAGGTTGTGGTCGATGGCTACGTTGGTGGTGTCGAAGATGGGAGCAAGCTCGTGCTGGCAGGGAGCAACCTCGTTGTGCTTGGTCTTGGCAGGCACGCCCAGCTTCCACAGCTCCTCGTCCAGTTCCTTCATGAACGCAGAAACCTCGGGACGGATGACACCGAAGTAGTGCTCTTCCAGCTCCTGACCCTTGGCAGAGGGAGCGCCGAACAGGGTGCGGCCGGTAAGGATCAGATCCTGACGTGCCTCGTAGTCCTCCTTCTTGACCAGGAAGTACTCCTGCTCGGGGCCAACGGTGGTGGAAACGTAGTCCACATCCTTGCCGAACAGCTTCAGGATACGGACGGCCTGACCGGACAGTGCGTTCATGGAACGCAGCAGGGGAGTCTTTTTATCCAGAGCCTCGCCGGTGTAGCTGACGAATGCGGTGGGGATGCACAGCACATCATCCTTCACAAAGGCGTAGCTGGTGGGATCCCATGCGGTGTAGCCGCGTGCTTCGCAGGTAGCGCGCAGACCGCCGGAGGGGAAGGAGGAAGCATCGGGCTCGCCGCGTACCAGCTCCTTGCCGGAGAACTCCATGATGGCGGTGCCATCGCCCACAGGGCTGACGAAGCCATCGTGCTTCTCGCTGGTGATGCCGGTCAGGGGCTGGAACCAGTGGGTGTAATGGGTGGCACCCAGCTCCATAGCCCAGCGCTTCATCACGCTGGCAACGACGTTTGCCACCTCGATGTCCAGCGGAGCGCCCTTGTGCAGGGTCTTCTCCAGGCTCTTGTAGGTAGCGCTGGGCAGGCGCTCCTTCATAACGTGCTCGTTAAAGACCTTGCTGCCGTAGATCTCCATAACATTTGCTGCCATAAATCCTACTCCTTACTTGATCTTACTTTTTTCTTTCGCCTTGGGTCTGCCGCAATGCAGAAACCCAAAGCGTGCTTACATCTTAACAAAAACGGCGCTGCGAGTCAGGAGGTGACCCACAGCGCCGTTGCTGTCTATGGCTAAGATTATAGTCTTTGCGGGCAAAAAAGGCAATTGACAAAACTGACGATTCTGTACAAACACGATCTCGGATTTTTGGAACAACCGCGATTGGTATGACTTTTACGGGAGAAAAGCCCCTTTCAGGACAGCCTTTTCCAGCCGGAATGTGCGCAGCGCGCGGCAATTGTTCTTATTGTAAAAGCATCAGATGACCTGAAACAGGAAAAACTTGAGGTAATTCGTCTCCGGCACGCCCCACAGAATGGGATGATCCGGTGCCTGCTGCTTTACCTCGATCTGCCGCAGCTGCCGGTGGGCGTCCTTGGCGGCGGCGCGCAAAGATCTTGATGAACAACTCCTCGGTGGCAAAGTGGGAGCAGCTGGCAGTGGCCAGATACCCGCCCCGGGGCAGCAGCTTCATGGCGCGGTAGTTGATCTCCTTGTAGCCGCGCATGGCGTTCTCCACCGTGCGGCGCGCCTTGGTAAAGGCAGGCGGGGTCCAGAATAATAAAGTCGTAGGGGTGGCCCTCCTTTTCCAGCCGGGGCAGCAGGGCAAAGGTGTCCTCGCAGAGGAAATCCATGTTGTCGAGACCGTTGCGCTCGGCGTTGCGCTTTGCCATGGCAATGGCTTCGGCGCTGATGTCGGCGGCGGTCACCCGGGCAGCCCCGCCCTTGGCCGCGTTCAAGGCAAAGCTGCCGGTGTGGGTAAAGCAGTCCAGCACGGTGTGCCCGGCGGCAAGGCGTGCCACCGCCCGGCGGTTATATTTCTGGTCAAGGAAAAAGCCGGTCTTTTGCCCGTTTTCAAAGTCTACATGGTAGTAGACGCCGTTTTCGCAGATCTCGGTCTGGGTGGTGTTCGGGTGGCTCTCGCCGGGCAGGGCAAACCAGCCCTTGTTCTGTTCCAGCCCTTCCTTGGCGCGCAGGGCTTCATCGTTGCGCTCGTAGATGCCGTCAATGGTCTGTCCGTCCGCCCGCAGTACCTCAGCCAAAAGCGGGAAGAGCACCGGCTTCAGCTTTTCCATGCCTACGCTCAGGGTCTGGGTGACCAGAACATTGTTGAACCGGTCCACCGTCAGCCCGGGGAACTGGTCTGCCTCGCCAAAGATGAAGCGGCAGGCGGAAAGGTCGGCAGGCTCTAGCACCGTTTTGCGGTAAGCCCATGCGTACTCCACCCGGCGGCGCCAGAAGGCAGTATCAAAGGTATCGTTGGCATTGCGGGAAATGAGCCGCACCCGGATCTTGCTTTTCAGCGAGAGAAAGCCGGTGCCGAGATAGGCACCCTTGGGGCTGACCACATCCACCAGCGTGCCGTTTTCCGGCGCGGTGCCGGGGGCTTCCAGAATGTCGTTCTCGTACACCCAGGGATGCCCGCCCACCAAAAGACCCTCGGCGTGCTTGTTGACTTTATATACAGGATAAGTGCGTTCGCTTTTCATAAAATGCTCCTTCAACTAAGAATGCGCAAAATGATGCTTGTTCTGCTCTTTATCATAACATAAAAATATGGTAGAATAAATACAAAATTTTGCGGAAGGAAGAAAACGCTATGGAGATCGAACGCAAATGGATGGTGACCGGCTGGCCGGAGGGGCTGCCCCTTAAGGAGGAATTCACCATGCGGCAGGGCTATATCAGCGTGCAGCCCACGGTGCGCATCCGGGAGGAGGCGCTGACCGGCGGCAGCACCGACTATATCCTCTGCTTCAAGTCTGCCGGTGGTTTGGCACGGGAGGAGATCGAGCGCAGCATCGACAAAGACCTGTTTGTGCAGCTGGAAGAGAAGATCATTGCAAAGCCCCTGATCAAAAAGGTGCGCCGGAGCTACCGTTTGCCGGACGGTGCGGTGCTGGAGGTGAACCATGTGGACGAGGGCCTGCCCACGGCGTTCTGGTACGCCGAGGTAGAGTATCCCACGGTGGAAGCCGCACTCAGCTGGCAGCCTGCGGCCTGCGGCCTTGCGGCATACCTCAGCGATGAAGTGACGAACCAGCCCGGCCAGAGCATGGGCGCATACTGGGCACAAACCAGAGGGTAACGCCAACAATACTGTGAAGGGAATGACTGTTTACGATAAAGATCAAGCTGAAACTGGAGCTCCAGTATAACTCGCCGGTGATCCTTACCTTTTTTCTCCTGTCCATGCTGGTGCTGCTGGCAGACGGCTGGACGAACGGCTGGAGCACCATGAACCTGTTCTGCGTGTACCGCTCTTCGTGGCGGGACCCACTGGGCTACATCCGGCTGTTCGGTCATGTGCTGGGCCATGCAAACTGGGAGCATTTTCTCAATAATATGCTGCTGCTGTTGGTAGTGGGCCCGCCCATGGAGGAAAAATACGGCAGCATCCCGCTGCTCAAGGGCATTTTGTTTACCGCGCTGGTCACCGGCGTGCTGCAATGTATCCTGTTCCCCAACACAGGGCTGCTGGGTGCGTCCGGCATCGTGTTCATGCTTATCATGTTGTCCTCGTTGGCGGGCTTTTCCGGCGGCATCCCGGTCACTATGCTGCTGGTAGCGGCGCTGTATTTCGGCCAGCAGGTGTATGATATCATCTTTGTGCACGATAACGTGGCAAACTTTATGCACATCGTGGGCGGCTTGTGCGGCACCGCCTTCGGCTATTACTGTGCCCTCCACCGCCGCCCTGCGCGCAGCCGTAAATAAAAAGAGAAGAATTATAGATAAAAACGGGATACCGGAGCGTCTGTGGACGCTCCGGTATCCCGTTTATACAAGAAAGAAAAATAATGAGTGCAGCAAACTGGAAGCTGCGAAACTAACGAGTCATTCTGATTTATTCAGGAAATTTTACAGACGGTTGGTCCTCATGATGTTTTCCGATAATCTTTTCCATCCAAATCATGTTGTACCAACGTCCAAATTTATAACCGCATTTATAAAATTCCCCAACTTTTGAAAAACCCAAATGTGCATGAAATTCTGCGCTGTTGCTGTTAAGGTATTCATCTTCAACTCTCGGATAACCAATACAAGCATACAAGTTCAAAATTCCCATTTCACTCAATCTATTTTCAAGTGCCTCATATATCTTTCTTCCCAAACCGCATTTTTGAGCAGTATGGTCAAGATATACCGTCAGTTCACATGACCAATCATAAGCCGCCCTGCCTACAAAAGCACCTGCATACGCATAGCCTTGAATTGCTCCGTCTTTTTCAATAACAAGATAGGGGTATCTTTTCATAGTCATTTCCATACGCTTTTGAAAATCCATGAGTGTTGGAACGACATATTCAAATGTAATGGCAGTATTCTCAACATAATAAGCATAAATATCTAAAATACGTTCAGCATCTTCAAGCTTTGCATCTCTTACTAATATATCCATAACTGTTCCTCCGTCAATTCCGATTTGTTGAACTAAGCCGAGTATACCATACCAGCCAATGAAAGAATACCCCTCTAGGGGAGAATTGAAAAGCGTTCAAAGTGCGCCGCAGAGCACTTTGAACGCGAACAATAAAAATATTATTTCCATCCCCGGTCGGTGGGGTCCAGCATCCCGGCGGCGGAATACACCAGCGCGTTGCAGATGGCAGCGGCAACATTGCTGCCGCCCTTGCGCCCCATGGCAACGATAGCGGGCACACCGTGGGCGGTGCAGACGCTGAACAGCCGCTCCTTGCTCTCCACCACGTTCACAAAGCCCACCGGCACCCCGATGACCAGCGCAGGGCGCAGCCCGGCGGTCTCGATCAGGTCGGCAATGGTCAGCAGCGCCGTGGGTGCGTTGCCCACCGCAAGGATGGCACCGGGGTGTTCGGCGGCGGCTCTTTGCATGGACGCCACCGCCCGGGTAGTGCCGTTGGCCTTTGCCAGCGCGGCTACCTCCGGGTCTGCCATGTAGCACAGCGCTGTGCTGCTCAGCCGCGCAAGGCCCGGCTTTGTAATGCCGGAAAGCGCCATGTTGGTGTCGGTAACGATGGGTGCAGCGGCTTGCAATGCCGCCACGCCCGCCGCCACCGCGCCGGGGGTAAAGCGCAGGTTGCGGGCGTAGTCGAAATCTGCGGTGGTGTGGATGACCCGCTTGACCACGGCGGCAGTCTCCGGCGGCGGGGTCAGACCCAGTGCTTCCAGCTCTGCGGTGATGATAGAAAGGCTCGTCCGCTCAATGTCGGCGGGCAGATGGTGCTGCGGGGTCATACGGTGTTCCTCCTTTCCAGTCCCATGGCGGCGTACAGGGCGTTCATGTCCAGCGCCCGGCGCACGCCATCGGCCAGCAGGTCGAACTGCTGCTGCCGGTACTCGGCCATGGAGAGCAGCGGTGCACTGGCAGGGGAGATGTCCTTGCGGCTGCACAGCAGCTGCACCAGCTTTTCGGTCAGCTCCCCGGTATCAAACAGGCCGTGCAGATAAGTGCCCGCCACGTTGTCCTTTACGCAGCCCTCGGCGCTGCCGTCTGCAAGGCGGCAGAAGGGCACGCCCTGCACAGCGGTGCGCCCGGTATGGATCTGGTAGCCGGTCAGCACTGCCCCCGCCAGCTGCGGCGCGGTGACGGTGGCGGTATCCTGTGTGCGGTGCTTTGCGTCCGTAAACACAGTCTGGATGGGCAGCAGCCCCAGCCCGCGCACGGTCTGGCTGCGTCCGCTCTCAGTGCCCTCGGGGTCGGCAAGGGTCTCACCCAGCATCTGGTAGCCGCCGCATACGCCCAGCACTGGCGTGCCGGAGGTTGCCAGTTTTTGCACCGTAGCTTCCAGCCCGCACTGACGCAGCCAGAGCAGGTCATCTATGGTGTTTTTTGTGCCCGGCAGAATGACCACGTCCGGCGCGCCCAGCTGCCGGGGGCTTTGCACATACCGCACGCTCAGCAGCGGGTGCTGTTCCAGCGGCATAAAATCTGTAAAATTGGAGATGTGCGGCAGCCGCAGAATGGCAGCATCCAGCGGCTTGACGGCGCAGCTGCTTTCCAGCCGGGAGGAGAGGGAGTCCTCGTCCTCGATATCCACCCGCAGGTAGGGCACAACGCCCAGCACGGGCAGATGGGTCTTTTCTTCCAGCATGGTAAGGCCGGGTTTCAGGATGGCGGCATCGCCCCGGAATTTGTTGATGACCAGACCCTTGATGCGTGCCCGCTCGGCGGGTTCCAGCAGTTCCACCGTGCCGTATAGCTGCGCAAACACGCCGCCCCGGTCGATATCGCCAGCCAGCAGCACCGGTGCATCCACCAGCTTTGCCAGACCCATGTTGACGATATCATCCGCTTTCAGGTTGATCTCTGCCGGGCTGCCCGCGCCCTCAATAACGATGATATCCACTTCTTCGGCCAGACTATTGTATGCAGCTAAAATGTCCGGGATCAGGCTCTTTTTCAGCTTGAAATAGGCGGCTGCGGGCATCTGTCCGCGCACCTCGCCATTCACGATGACCTGACTGCCCACATCACTGCTTGGCTTGAGCAGAATGGGGTTCATACGCACATCCGGTTCCATGCCGGCGGCCTGCGCCTGCACCACCTGTGCCCGGCCCATTTCCAGCCCGTCTCGGGTGACAAAGCTGTTCAGCGCCATGTTCTGACTTTTAAAGGGGGCCACCCGGTAGCCGTCCTGTGCAAAAATACGGCACAGCGCGGTGCACAGCAGACTTTTGCCCGCACCGCTCATCGTGCCCTGCACCATGATACATTTTGCCCGGCTCATGCAAGCACCTCCCGTAAGGCTTCTATAAGCTGCTGGTTTTCCGGCGCGGTGCGCACGGCAGTGCGGTACCAGCTGCCGTCCAGTCCGGGGTAGTTGCCGCAGCTGCGCAGCACGATGCCGCGCTGCCGCAAGGCGTCGCCCAGTGTTTCCGGTGCCTGGAACAGCAGATAATTCGCGCTGCCATCCAGCACCCGCAGCCCCAGAGTGCGCAGCCCGTCCCGCAAAACAGGACGCTGCTGCGCGATAAGTGTCTGCACCCGGGCTACATAGGCGGTCTCGTCCAGCGCCGCCAGCCCCGCCGCCTGTGCAAGGCTGGAAACTGCCCACGGCTGCCCGGCAGACTGCATCTTATCCAGTAGGGCAATGTTGCTGCCTAGGCAGTAGCCCAGCCGCACCCCGGCCATGCCGTACAGCTTTGTAAAGGCTTTCAGGATGATGAGGTTCGGGCTTGCCAGAAGCTTTTTGGCGCTTAGCGCTTCGCTTTCCGGCAGAAAGTCCAGAAAGCACTCGTCTACCACCAGCAGCGCACCGCAAGCTTCGCACCGGTGCAGCAGCGCCTCCACCAGCGCTAGCGGTGTCAGCTGCCCGGTAGGGTTATTGGGCTGGCAGAGGAAAACCATGTCGGTCTCCTCATCCACAGCGGAAACAAACGCTTCCGTCACTGCAAAATCTTCGCTTTCCCGCAGAATATGCCGCCGGACGGTGCAGCCCGCCGTTTCCAGCGCGGCGGCATATTCTGCAAAGGTAGGGGCGTGCAGCAGGGCGGTGCGGGGCTTTGCCGCCCACACCAGCCGGAAGATCAGGTCTGCTGCACCGTTGCCGCACAGGATATGCGCTGCAGGCACGGTTTCGTGCACTGCCAGCTTTGCCCGTAGCGCGCGGCAGAGTGGGTCAGGGTAGCGGTCTGCGGTGGCAAGCGCGGCGGTGATGGCCTTTGCAACCCCCTCCGGCAGTCCCAGCGGGCTGACATTGGCCGAAAAGTCCAGCGCGTCCTGTCCGTACTGCGCCCGGTAACCGGCCCAGTCGCCGCCATGTACAAGCTGCATCATAAAATACCTCGTATCACCAGCCCAAGCGCCAGCGCCAGCAGACTTTCGGCGTACATCATGCGGTTCGCGCGGCGGATATCCTCCGGCTCAATGGGACGCACGGCATCACCGATGGTGGGCTTTTTGTAGTATTGACCAAAATAGTAGGCAGGCCCCGCCAGCTGCACGTTTAGTGCACCGGCGCAGGCGCTCTCGGTCTGGGCACTGTTTGGGCTAGCGTGGTTGCGCCTGTCCCGCCGCCAGATGCGCCACGCACTGCGGGCATCGTTTCCAGTCAGGGCGGCAGCGGCTACCCACAGCAGGGCAGCAATGCGGCTGGGCAAAAAGTTCGCAATGTCGTCCAGCTTTGCTGCCGCACGGCCGAAATAGAGATACTGCGTGTTCTTGTAGCCCACCATGCTGTCCATGGTGTTGATGGCTTTATAAGTAAGCGCCAGCGGTGCGCCGCCCAGCAGCATATACAACAGCGGCGCAATCACGCCGTCGCTGGCGTTTTCCGCCACGGTCTCCACAGCGGCCTTGGTCACGCCTTCGGCGGTAAGCGCCTGCGTGTCCCGCCCCACGATGCGGCTTACCGCAATGCGGGCGGCGGGCAGGTCGGGCTTTGTCAGCTCCCGGTAGACGTTCGTACTCTCCTGCACAAGCCCCTTTGCCGCCAGTGCCTGTCCGCACCAGAACACCTGCACTGCCAGTCCCAGCAGTGGGTGCAGGGCAGCGGCTCCCATGCAGACAAGGCTTGTGATCGCAAAGGTGCCTACCGGCAGACAAAAGGCTAAGATACGCCCGCCCCAAAGCTCGCCCTCCGGCGTTTTGGGCAGGCGGGCACGCAGTCCCTTTTCCAGCGCAGAGATGGCTTTGCCCATATACACTACCGGGTGCGGCAGCCACGCCGGGTCGCCGAAAATCGCATCCAGCACAAAGCCGCCCAGTACCGCGTAGCCGATCATGCCTGCGCCTCCTTTGTGTACTGTACGGTCTTTACCAGATACAGCACCTGCTTGGACGCCCAATCCTTGGCATCCAGCACAAAGCCGCCGGCGTTGGGGGCGCACCATTCGTAATAATTTTTTTTTGTGGGGCAGGGCATAGCGCTCCATGGCGCCATCTGGGTGCCGCCGTGGGCTAAGATGACCAGCATCTCCTCGCCGTCCGCAAGGCTTTTATCCACCAGTGCGGAAAATGCCGCGCAGATGCGGTCACAAAACGCGGCCTTGGTCTCGCCGTCCGGGCAGGGGCTTTCGCAGTTGGCGGCTACCCATGCAAGGTAGTCCAGGTCGTGCTCCATTTCAATATAATTTCTCCCCTCAAAGCTGCCAAAGCACATCTCCTTCAGCCCATCTGTTTCTACGAGCCTTGCGCCCGGGAACAGCACCTCGGCGGTCTGCCGGGTGCGGCAAAGCGGGGTAATATACACAGTCTTAGGGGAAATATCTGCCCGGCACAGCATAGCGCGCCCGGCGGCAGAAAGCGGGATATCCCGCTGCCCCTGATAGCGCTTTTCGGCGTTGTATTCAGTCAGGCCGTGACGTAATAAATAGATCAGCATTCCGGCAATTCTCCTTTCAAAACGGTGGGGATGCCGCAGAACATCTGCACCACGCACTTAGCGCGTGTCGCCAGCATACAGGCCAGACGTCCGGCGTTTTCCCGCGCGGCACGCTCTGCCGGGTCTATGGGCACCACACCGCCGCCCACCTCGGTGGACAGCACGATATCATAAGCGGATAATTTGTCCGCAAGTTTCTCAAGTTCAGCGTTGTCTTTGCACCCGGCGGCAAGCTGCTGCACGTCTGCAATGCAGTGGCCGGGCAGGGTGCGGGCAAAGGTACGCTTGCCGCTGTAAAGCGGCCCGGTGATGAAGATCATAACAGCCCTCCCCATTGGCAGGCACACAGCGCCGCCAGCATCCACAGCTCAGTCTTTTGCAAAAACCACCCGGCAAGATCTCCGGTAATACCGCCCAACTGCTGCACAGCTACATGGTGATACCACAAAAACAGCAAGATTGCAACTGCCACCAGTGCCCCGCCGCCTAAAGCCAGCAGCGCCCCACAAAGCAGTATCGCCAGCACTGCCAGCACATTGCGCACAGCGGTGCGGTCGGCAGCGGAGGCAAAGGTATGGGCAAGGCCGGTGTTTTTTGCCATGGGAAAGGCCGCCACCGCAAGGCCGGAAAGTGCCCGCTCCAAAATCAGCGCCAGCGTCCACAGCGCGCCCACCCGGGGGGTGAACTGCACACAGGCGGCGAGGCAGAGGTAAGCCGCAAAATAGCTGCACAGCCGGATGACCGCAAAGGCACCGCAGTGCGGGTCTTTTAAAATTTCCAGCTTCTTTTCCCGGTCGCCATAGCTGGAAAGGGCGTCCGAAGTGTCGGCATAGCCGTCCAGATGGATGCCGCCGGTCACCCACACCGGCACAAGGCAGAACCCTGCCGCCCGCGCCGGGGCGGGCAGAGGCAGCACCCCGCACACGCACCACAGCACCCCGCATAAAAGCCCTACCAGCGGGAAGGCGCACAGCGCATACCGCATATTCTTTTCGTTCCACCCAAACTGCGGCACCGGCACCGCCGAAAACATGGCAAAGGCCACCGCAATGGTCTGCAAAACGATCATTTTTCCACTCCTTTATAATAGACGGGGACGCCGCACACCACCCGCACCACGGCATCTGCCCGGGCGGCAAGGGCGTTGTTCACCTGTGCCAGCGCCAGCAGATAGCGGTCTGTGTCTCCGGCATAGTCCGCGCCGCCGCTGAAAACCTCGTTGGAGACAACGATCAAGTTTTCACACTGTGCGGCAAGGCTATCCAGCCCCTGCAAAATGTGCTCGGCAGCGGCATCGCCTGTACCGGCGGGGTCGTACAGCTCGTTGGCAGTCAGATTGCCTAAGTCTTCCAGCAGCGCCGTGCCCCTGTGGGATAGACGCACCGTCTCTAAATGCAGCGGACATTCGATGGTCTCAAACTGCTTCGCAGCGCGCATTTTGCGGTGCTTTTCCACTCGGGCGGCGCACTCGGCATCCCACACCTGCATGGTGGCCAGATAGTACCGCGGCAAAGCACTGCGCAGCACAAGAGCTTCGGCATATTCGCTTTTGCCGCTGGCTGCGCCGCCCAGTACCAGCGTCAGCATTGGGGCGTATACGGCGCAATGCCGCCCTCCGCAAAGGAATAGCACCCCTCGTACACCGCCAGCGCCATGTCCCACAGTGGGATACTGGCCACTGCGCCGGTACCCTCGCCCAGATGCAGCCCGGCGGTAAGCAGGGGCGTTTTGCCCAGCGCGTTCAGCACCAGCCGGGCGGCAGGCTCGGTGGAGCAGTGGCTGGCAAACACAGCCTTGGATGCTGCCGGGCACAGCCGCACGGCGCACAAAGCCGCCACTCCGCTGATAAAGCCATCCATCAGCACAGGCACACCCGCCAGCGCCCCGCCCAGAAACATCCCGCACAGCCCGGCGATATCAAAGCCGCCCAGCTTGCCCAGTACGTCCAAGGCGTCATCAGGGTCGGGGGCATTGCAGGCAATGCCCCGCCGGATGGTGTCCACCTTGCGGGCAAGCCCTGCGTCGGAAAGCCCTGCACCGCGCCCGGTCATGGTCTGCACCGGCTGTGCCAGCAGCACGGCGGCTACGGCGCTGGAGGTGGTGGTGTTGCCAATGCCCATCTCGCCGGTAGCCACCAGCCCGTAACCCTCGGCGGCAAGCTGCCGGGTCAGGGCGATGCCACGGCCAATGGCCTCCACTGCCTCGGCGCGGGTCATGGCAGGGCCTTTGGTAAAGTCCGCAGTCCCGGCGGCAATGCGGCAGTCCCGCACGCCGGGCACCGGTGCACCGGATATGCCCATATCCACCGGCAGCACATCGCAGTGCGCCGCCTGTGCCATCCTGCATACGCTGGTGCGCCGCGCAGCAAGGTTCTCGGCTACGGCGCGAGTCACGCTCTGGTCAGTCTGGCTTATGCCCTGCGCCACCACGCCGTTGTCCGCACAGAGCACCGCCACCGCCCGGCGGGAAAAATCAAACTGCGCTGTGCCGGTCAGCGCAGCGGCATCTTCCAGCAGGGTCTCCAGCGCGCCCAGCCCGCCCAAGGGCTTGGCAAGGCTGGCCCAGTGGGTATGGGCGGCGGCGCGGGCGGTTTCGTCCGGCGGGGTGATAGCAGCAAGCAGCTGCATCAGTTCAGCTTCGGTCATTTTCGTCATCCTTTGTGTTTCAAAAAGTGCTGCGCCGCCTGCACAAAGCGGCGGGGCAGGGCAGTGCCTGCCCAGTAAAGATGCGGGAAACCGGCATACAAATGCGCATTTGCAAAGCCACATTCCCACTGCCTTTTTTCGGCTTTGCGCACAGAAAAGTCTGCGCCATTCTCGGAGGAATCCCAGTGGTGGAATTCATGGACGGGCAGCGCTTCTCCGGCGCGGAAAAAGCATACTGTCGGCCTTTGCCGTCATGGCGGCATAGCCAAAGCGTACCAGCCGTCCGGCGTTGTGCCCGCTGCCCGGCAGCACGCCCGCCATGGGGTAAGTTTTGCCGTCCATACCCTCCAGCGCCTGCCCTAAGTACAGAAAGCCGCCGCACTCGGCAGCGGTGGGCAGCCCCTCTTGCCCTGCGTCCCGGATAGCCGCACGCAGGGCGGAGTTTTCGCTCAATTGCTTTGCGTACAACTCCGGGTAGCCCCCGGGCAAGTACAGCCCGCCGATATTTTCCGGCAGGGCGGCGTCCCGCAGCGGGCTGAAAAACACAAGTTCCGCACCTGCGTCCCGCAAGGCGTCTAGCGTTTCAGCGTAGGCAAAGCAGAAGGCTTCATCCCGCGCCATGGCAATGCGCACGGCGGGTACGCACGGTGTGGCAAGTGGCGGCGCAGCCGGGGCAGGGCGGTCGGTCAGTGCCGCCAGCTGTGCCCAGTCCAGCACAAGGGCATCGGCTAATTGCAACAACTTTTGCTGCAAGTCAACGATCTCCCCGGCAGTTTTCAACCCGAGGTGGCGGCTTTCGATGGCGCACCCCGGTAGGTGGGGCAGATACCCCACCACCGGCAGACCGGTCTCGGCTTCCAGCATCGGGCGCAGCGTTTTGTACAAGGACTCAGAGCAATCATTGAGCAGAATGCCCACGATATGGCTGGGCGTGCGGAACTGCAAAAGCCCCTGCAGCTCGGCAGCAAGGGTGATGCTTACCCCTTTTGGCTGCACTACCAGCAGCACCGGCAAGGCAAGCGTATCGGCCAGCTCCCAAGCGCTTGCACGGGTTGTCAGTCCCTGCCCGTCGTAAAAGCCCATGGCACCCTCGCATGCGGCAGCGCCGTGCCCGGCGGCATAGCGGGCGTAAAGCGTGCGCACCGTATCCGGGGCAGAGAGGTAGAGGTCTAAATTATGGCTTTCCACGCCGAGCGCACTGCGGTGGAACATGGGGTCGATATAATCCGGCCCGCATTTGAAGGCGCAAGGGGCAGCCCCGCGCCGCTGCAATGCGGTAAGCACGGCACAGGTAACGGTGGTCTTGCCGCTGCCGGAGCGCGGCGCGGCGATGAGAAACTGCATCATGTCCGTGCCCCCGTAATGAGGAATACCGGGTTGTTGGCCATCAGCAGATGCAGACTGCCCGCCGTTTTTGTGCGGCTGACGGCGATCTGCGTCACCTCGGCGGCAAGGCCGTGGGCGGTCAGGGCAGCCACGGCGACGCTGAGTGTTTCCAGCGCAATGGCGGCGATGCACAGCCGCACGGCTGGATTTTTGTGCAGCACAGCGTTTATAACGGCGTCCATATTGCCCTTTGTGCCGCCGATGAATACAGCATCCGGTGTAGGCAGCGCGTCCAAAGCTTCAGGGGCTTTGCCCTCGATCAGGGTTAGATTATAAGCTGCGAATTTCTCACGGTTTTTCTGGATAAGTATACAGGCTTTCGGGTCACACTCTACGGCATATACCTGCCCGGCAGGGGCGGCAAGCGCCAGCTCCACGCTCACGCTACCGGTGCCCGCGCCCACGTCCCATAGGGTATCCGTGGGGGTAACTGCCAGCTTTGCCAGCGCGGCGGCGCGCACCTCCTGCTTTGTCATGGGCACAGCGCCCCGGATAAAAGCATCGTCCGGCAGGCCGGGGGTGCGGCGGGACGGCAAAGCCTCCCGTTCGATGAGCAATACGCTCAGCGGTGCAAAGCTTTGCTCTGCCAGTTCCCGGGCAAGGCCAAAGCGGATGGCTTCTGCAGGGGTGCCAAGGTTTTCGCCCACAAGGGCGTGAGCAGCGCCCAGCCCGGCGGCGGTCAGCTTGGCACACAGAGAGGCAGGGGTGTCCCCGCCGCCGGTGAGGAAAAACACCTGTGGATGCGCCAAAACCTCGGCTACCGGGTCGCAGGCACGGCCATGGGCCGATACCAGTTTCCAGTCCTGCCAAGGGCGTCCCACTGCTGCGGCTAAAAGCTGCACGCTGGAAAGCCCGGGCAGCACCCGGACAGAGTAACCCATAGCCCGCAGCAGGGGCAGCAGCTTTGCCGCACCGGAGTAAAACCCGGTGTCGCCGCTGTACAAAACAGCGGTGTCTGTATCCGGCTGTGCGGCAAGACACGCAAGGATTTCCTCCGGTTTATACACGGCTTTGCAGTTGTCAGTGCACCCCGCCGGTAAATGCTCCAACAGGCGCTTTGCCCCAAGGATGAGCCCTGCTCCTTGCAGTGCAGCCAGTCCTTGCGCGGTCAGGCTTTCCGGGCAGCCGGAGCCCATTCCGATCAGAGAGATCATACCAGAACCTCCTTGCAGCGTGCCAGAATTTGTGCAGCAGTTTGTCCGTTTTCAGCCGGGCGGCGCACCACGATCAGCTGTGCACCGGTATCCTGCGCGGCCTGTGCTTTTTCGGCAAAGCCGCCCACAGCACCGCCGTCCTTGGTGACCAGATACCGGATGGAGAATTGTTTTATCAGGGCGCAGTTCAGCGCATAGCTGAATGGCCCCTGCATGGCAATGATGTTCTTATGTGGGATACCGGCGGCCTCGCAGGCGGCAATGCCCTCCCGCGTGGGCAGCACCCGGGGGAACAGCCGCTCCGGGCTGAGCGCCGCAAAGGCGGCAAGCTCTTTCGCGCCGGTAGCCAGCAGCACATTGTCGCTGCACCCGGCCAGAAATGCAGCCGCGTGGGCGGCGGTGGCAAACACCATGCTCCCGGCAGGCAAGGGGCTTTCTTCCCGCAGCAGCCGGTGGTACTCCACCCCAGCAGCGGCACACGCCGTCCGGATGTTTTTTGTGGCGTCCACCGCGTAGGGGTGGGTGGCGTCTATGCACAGGGCAGCGCCCTGCAAAAGGGTGGTCATTTCCTCGGGGGTCAGCCGCCCGCACTGCACGGTGATGCCGTCTGCTTTGCCCTGTTCCTCTGCACCCAGCGGGGTGGCAACACTGACCAGAACCTCCGCTCCCAGCGCCGCCAGCTGCCGGGAGAACACCCGCCCCTCGGTAGTGCCGCTGAAAACCACTGCCTTCATCTGCGGTACCCCCGCGGGGTGACCATTTTACCGCCAAGCTGCTTTGTGGCAGCGTTGCCGATGTACACGGTGGTAAACATATCCACCGTGGTGCTTTCCAGCTGGGCAAGGGTCAGAATGCGGGCGGTCTGACCCTCCCGGCCGATATTGCGCACAATGCCGCAGACGGTATCGGCGCTTTTGCCACTTTCCAGCAGGATGCGCACCGCCTTTGCCAGATAATCCGGTCTGCCCTTGGAGGAGGGATTGTACAGTGCAACGCAGAAATCTCCCATAGCGGCGCAAGCCAGCCGCTTCTCGATGACCTCCCACGGGGTCAGCCGGTCGGAAAGGGAAATGACGCAGAAATCGTGCGCCAGCGGTGCACCCAGCACTGCCCCGCCGCTGAGGGCAGCGGTTAGTCCGGGCACGATGTCCACGGCAACGTCCGGGTAGTCCGGGGCAAGTTCCAGCAGGGGACTTGCCATGCCGTACACCCCGGCATCGCCGGAGCAGACCAGCGCCACCCGCTTGCCGGTGCGTGCTTTTTCCAGTGCCCAGCGGCAGCGGTCAAGCTCCTGCGTCATGCCGGTGGCATAGTATTCCTCGCAGGGGAATTCATCGCGGATGAGGTCAAGATAGACCTTATACCCGCAGATGGCGTCAACACTTTCCAGCGTATTCGCGGCCTGCTGGGTCATATAAAAAGGTTCGCCGGGGCCAAGTCCCACGACATAAACCACCTTCTCGGGACGGTCAATGTCAATTTCCATCACGTCAAGCATTCTGCCACCTCCAGTCCGGGGCAAAGGGCCTGCACGCCAGCGCAAGGGTCACGCCGCTGCAGGCAAATTTCGGGTAAAACAGGCTGCCGTCTGCGTCCAGCACAGCCGCCCGCTCACAAACATTATCCACTCCGGTCACGCGTTGTACAAAAGGGGAGGGAGTGAACTGCCCGGGCAAGCTGCGCAGCTGTGCGGCAGAGTAAAACCGCACCGGCCAGCCACGCGCCTGACAGAAGGCCAGCAAGCCCGGTTCATTCTGCTTCAGGTCGATGCTTGCGGCGGCGGTAACTGCCTGCGCAGCAAAGTCGTACCGGGCGCAAAAAGCGGAAAAAAGCAGCTTCCAGCGTTTCAGCGCTTGTGCCCCGCTTGCAGCCGATGCCCAGCACTCCGATGCGCGGCACAAGATGCAGTGCCTGCCCGGTGGGGCAAAGGGTGAGTGCAAAGTCGGCTTTTTCCGGGGTATCAGCGGGGAATAACCCTGCGGGCACGGTGCCTGTTACCGGGAAATCAGTCCGGTAATATACCGGCTGCCCGGCCAGTAATTTGCCGCTGACCAGCTTGATGCGCTCCGGCTCCAGCACCATGCAGTTCTGGTGCTTTGCCCACTCGTCCACCGCAAAAATGCCGTGGGCATCGGTGGCGGTGGTGATCACCGGCACCGCACCGCATACAGCGGCAATGGCCCGCGCCAGATCATTCGCACCGCCCAGATGTCCGGACAGAATGGGTACGGCAAACCGCCCGCATTCGTCCACCACTACCACAGCCGGGTCGGTAGTCTTGCTCTTGCAGTGGGGCGCGATGGCCCGCACCGCAATGCCCGCTGCGCCTACAAATATCAGCGCATCCGACTGCACAAACTGCGCGCTTGTCCATTCTGCAAGAGAAACACCATCCTGCCCGCACCGGGCAACGCTGCCTGGTAACAAGGCGGCGGAAAGACGCTTTGCAAGCGCAAGGCCAGTTTCCGTAAAGGCAAGGTAAGCGCGGGTCATACCGGTTCTCCTTTGCGGAATTCGGTGGTAAAGGCGGGGTCGTACAGCTTGCTGCGCTCGTACTGCGTGCCGAGAAAATCTCCCACTACGATAAGTGCCGTCTTGGTAATGCCCGCTGCACGGGTGCTCTCAGCCAAAGAACCAACTGTGCACCGCACGATTTTTTCTTCCGGCCAGCTGGCCTTGTACACCACGGCGGCGGGGGTGTCCGGTGTATACGCGCCCTGCAAAAGCGCCGTCTGCACCTTGTCAATCAGCCCGATGGACAGGAAGATCACCATGGTCGCGCCATGGGCGGCAAGGCTTGCCAGCCTTTCCCGCTCCGGTACCGGGGTGCGCCCCTCCATGCGGGTGATGATGACCGTCTGGCTGACCGTGGGTAAAGTATACTCGGCGTTCAGCGCGGCGGCAGCGCCGCAAAAGCTGGAAACACCGGGGGTATCATCGTAACAAACTCCGTCTGCGTCCAGCGCGTCCATCTGCTCCCGGATGGCACCGTACAGGCAGGGGTCGCCGGTGTGTAACCGCACGGTGGTTTTGCCGGCAGCTTCCATCCGGCGCATCACGTCCAGCACCTGCTCCAGCGTCATTTCGGCGCTGTTATAGATGGCACAGCCCGGCTTTGCCAGCCCCAGCAGCGCCGGATTGACCAGACTGCCCGCATAAATAATGCAGTCTGCGGCCTGTAAAAATGCTGCGCCGCGCTGGGTGATCAGATCCGGCGCGCCGGGGCCTGCGCCCACAAAATGTACCATGTGCATTACTCCTTCCATTCGTCTAACAGTCGGGCGGCAGTTTCGGTCTGTCCCAGCGGGCCGTGCTGATTTGAAAACAACACCGCACCCACCCGGAACGCTCCGCCCGCGCGGCGGTCAAGATGCAGCTGGATGGCGGCAAGCAGGCTTTGCAGCACCGGTTTCCGCAGCCCGGCTGTATCCAGAATCTCCAGACAGGCATCCGTGGTGGCTGCATTGTACAGCGCAGTGCACACCTCCCGGTCAGCACCGCACAGGGCGGCGTGGGTGCAGAACAGCTCCGTGCGGCAGTCTGCCGTGTGGGAGTGGGTGTTCATAATGCCGCCCGCCAGCTTGCACAGCTTGCCGATGTGTCCCACCAGCAGCACCTGTTCAAAGTGCGCCGCTGCTGCCATATCCAGCGTATCTCCGATAAAGTTGGACGTTTTGACCACCGGGATATCAGCAAACTGCGGATACGTTTCGTGCAGGTAGTCCAGCCCGTAGTTGCCCGGGGCGAGGATGAGCCGGCGGTCGTTTGTCCGCAGCGCCGCCTGATTCATCTCCAGCTGGATGGTGTCCAGAATGGCCTGCTGGCTCATGGGCTCTACGATACCGCTGGTGCCCAGCACCGACAGTCCGCCCTCCACCCCGATATGGGGGTTGAAGGTGCGCCGGGCCACCTCCTCGCCGCCGGGGATAGAGATAGTCACGGCAAAGCCGCCGGGATAACAGGCGGCTTCCGCCTCCCGGCGCAGCGCCTCGGTGATCATCTGCCGGGGCACATGGTTGATGGCGGCCTGCCCGACCGGCTGGTCCAGCCCGGGTTTCGTCACCCGGCCCACTCCCGCGCCGCCGGTAATGCGTACCTCGGGCGTGCCGGGCAGCAGCGTCACCGTGGCGGTCACCGGCAGACCGGTGGTCACGTCCACATCGTCGCCGCCGTCCTTTTCAATGGCGCATTCCGCGCCCTCGGCAACGGTGCGGCAGAACAGGGGAGCCACCTCCACCACAATGCCTTTCGGCGTGCGCAGAGCGACAGTTTCCGGTGCAGTGTCAGTCAGCAGCAGCCGGGCGGCCCCGGCAGCGGCCAGTGCCGCACAGGTGCCGGTGGTGTAGCCGCAGCGCAGCAGCTTCTGCCCGCTGCGCACATAGTGCTCAAATTGCAGCTTTTCCGGCTTTGGTGGACCAAAAACAGCGCTGTACTGTGCTTCCGTCAGGCCGTAGAGCGCTTTGATATTTTCCCGGGCAAAGGCCTGTGCCGGGGACATGGGCGCAGAAACGCCGTGCGGCGAAACGCAGACCACCACGTCCGCGATCTTCTGCGCCATGTCCAGCTCGTGCAGGGTCACGATGACCGCAAGCTGCTGCTCATGCGCCAGCTTTTGCAAAATGGTCAGTAGTTCGATCTTGCCCTTGATATCCAGAAAAGAGGTGGGCTCGTCCAGCAAAAGCACCTGCGGCTGCTGACAGACTGCCCGCGCCAGCAGAATGCGCTGCCGCTGTCCGTCACTGACGCAGTTGAAGTCCCGGTTGGCCAGATGCGCCGCGCCCACCAGCTCCAGCGCATTCTGTATCTGCTTTTTGTCCTCGGCGGAAAGGATGCCCAACCGCCCGGTGTAGGGGATGCGTCCTGCCGCCGCAAACTCAAAGCAGGTGGTCAACTCGGTGCGGCGGGTGTGGGGCAGCATCAACGCCAGCTTTTGCGCCCGGGCATTGCCGGGAATGCGGGCAAGCTCCTGCCCGTCCAGCAGCACCGCGCCGCCCAAAGGGGCCAGCTGCCCGGCCAAGGTTTTGAGCAGGGTGGATTTGCCCGCGCCGTTCGGGCCAATGAGCGCCAGCACCTGCCCTTTGGCAGCGCCCAGCGCAATATCCCGGGCAAGGGCAGCTTTGCCGTAGCCGATGGCAAGGGCGTTGGTTTCAACAGAGTACTTCATCGCACATCCTCCCGGTTGCGGCGCAGCAGCAGCCCAATGACCACCGGCGCACCGAATACGGCGGTGACCGCGCTGATAGAAAGCTCCATGGGCGCAAACAGGCTGCGGGCAATTAAATCACACAGCAGGCAGAACGCCGCCCCGCCCAGACAACACCCTGGCAGCACATACAGCGGGCGGGCGCTGCCCAGCAGCTGCTTGACAAGGTGCGGCACGGCGATGCCCACAAAGGAGATAGGACCGGCAAAGGCGGTGACACAGGCGGCCAGCAGGCTGGAAAGCAGCACCAGCAGCCGGGAAAACCGCCGCACATCCACGCCCACACTGCGGGCGTAGGCTTCGCCCATCTGGTAAGCGGCCATGGGCTTTGCAAGGCAGAAGGCCGCCGCCAGCGCGGGCAGCACCACCAGCGCTGCCGTGCGCACGTTGCCCCACGTCATGCCGGAAAAACTGCCCTGTGACCAGTTGTGCAGGTTGACGATGCTGCTGTCCTGCGCAAAAGCCACCACAAACTCGGTGATGGCAGAGCAGATGTAACCGATCATTACGCCGCAGATTACAAGGATGCTCATGCGCTGCACCCGGCGGGCAGCGGCCAGCACAAAAGCCATGGCCGCCATAGCGCCCGCAAAGGCGCCAGAATGAGCACAGCAGAGCTTGTCAGCAGGCCGTAGTTCAAAAACAGCACCATCACCAGTGCCACCGCCAGCTTAGCCCCGCTGGAAATGCCCATCACAAAGGGGCCGGCAATGGGGTTTGCAAAAAAGGTCTGCAACAGATAGCCCGCTGCCGAGAGCGCAGCGCCCAGCAACGCGGCCATCACCGCGCGGGGCAGGCGCAGCTGTGTGATAATGCCTACGCTCAGCGCGTCCTGTCCGCGTCCGGTCAGGGCTGCAAGCACGGCCTGCGGGGTAAGCGCAACGCTGCCCCAGAACAGGCTCACGGCAAACAGCACTGCCAGCAGCAGGGCAAGGCAGCAATAGGAAAAAACAAGGCGTTTGCGGCTGGTCATAAGCGGCTCCTCAGGTGATCTTGGTCAAAAAATGCAGGGTGTCGGGGCTGGCAGTTTCCCCGGTAAAAACAGCGTGGAGGTCCAGCATAAAATCTGCCAGTGCCATGCTCTGCTGGAAAAAGCTGGGCGTCGTGCACCAGATATCTCCGCTTTGCACCGCCTTGCACTCTGCCAGCAACGCGCAGCGGGCAAGCAACTCTTCCTTGGTGGAGATGGTGCCCTCGATGGTACCATTATAAATAAGCACATCGGCATCCTTGACCCCGGCGTAAAGATCCTCCAGCGGGATATTCATGGTGGAAAGGCTGTTGCCGCTGTCGGTAAGGGCCGTAAAAACGTATTCGCCACCGGCCATGCCGATCATCTGCGCCACATAGTCTCCGCTTTTGCGCACAGTGGCAAGGCCGCTGGAAGTAATGGAGAAAAACGCGCAGCGTTTGCCGGTGGAGGGCTGCTCCAGCAGCGGTGCAATGCGCTGCGCCTGCTGCGCAAAAACCTCCTCGGCAAGGGCTTCTTTGCCCAGCAAGATACCGTACAGTTTGATCCATTCCATCCGTGCCAGCGGGCTGCTCTCGTAGCTGGAGCGCTCCACCAGCACCGGAATGCCGAACCGTTCCAGCTGCTCCTTCACTTCCGGGGTGTGGTAGATCATGGTATTTTCCACCGCAAGGCCGCATTCTGCGGTCAGGATGCGCTCGTAGTCCGGGGCGCTGTACTTGCCCGCGTAGGCAATGCGCCCGGTCTGCATGGCCTGCTTTGCCTCGTCCAGATACCAGCCCTCGGCGCGGGTGCCGGAAAGGGCAATGCTGTCCAGCGCGTCCAGATGGAGGAACAAGTCCATGGCAGAGGTGGACACCAGATAGATGTTCTGCACCGGCTGCTGTAAAACGGTCACTCCCTCGGGCACGGTGTGCAGGGTGGCAGCGCCCTCCGGCCGGACAAGAAACTTTGCCTGTGCGTCCGGGATGGTCAGCAGGGTAGAGCCGTCTGCATAGCAGTCGGCGGTAAACTGGGTGGCATAGTCCAGCGGGTAGGCGTGGTCAAACATCAACTCGTCCGTATCGGCGGGTGCGGTGGGCGCGGCGGTGCGAGCCTGCAAGCACCAGCGCGGCGGCGGGCAGAGCCTTTAAAAATTGAGCGCGGGTCAGCTTCATGGAAGATTACTCCAAGGTAAAAGTCAGGGTGTATTCGATCTCGTGGGGCTTGCTCATGGCAACAGTGTCGGCGGTAACAGCCAGCGGAGTGCCCAGTGCAGCTACAGGAATTTCAAAGGTGGAGTTGCCCTCGGTATTGGTGGGCAGATACTTCTCGCCGTCCACGATCATGTAGTCGTAGTTGGGGCTGCTCCACACGATGGTGGCGGTCATCTTGCCCTCTGCCACGGTCAGGGCAGCGGGGCTTTCCACGGTGGCGCGGCCGGAGCCGCCCTCCAGCACTACGGCAGCGGTGTATGCGCCGTCTGCGGGGGTCTCGACGGCCTGCTCGGTCTTGGGCTCGGCGTTGCGCACGCTCACGATATGGTCGTACCACTTGCCCTTGGTGCCAAGCAACGCCAGCTGGAAGTCGGTATCCAGTGCTTCTACCGGGATGTCGTAGCCGTACACTTCCTCAGTGGTGCCGTCTGCGTAGGTAACCGTGTCCACGGTGGGGATGAGCCATGCGGTCTTGTTGGCCTCGGCATCGGCGGCAAGGCCGGGGTAGAGGTTCACGATCTTTTTGGAAGCCAGACTGACGTGGAAGGTCATCACGCCGTTTTCCACGGTCAGTGTGCCCTTGCCGTTGCAGGCTTCATTGGGGTGGAACATACTGCTGTCGGTCTCGAAATCAGCGGTATATACGCCATCCGGCAGGGCAGCTTCGGCCACAGCAGAGGAAGCCACCACGGAAGAAGCAACAGAGCTTGCCGCAGCAGAGGAGGCGGGGACAGCCCCGCCGCAGCCTGCCAGAGAAGCAGCCAGCACCACACCGGCCAGAGAAACGATGATAAACTGTTTGCAACGCATAAAATAAATACCTCAGTATCCTAAATTTTTGCCCGGCGTCTAAGCTGCCGGGGCAGGGGGCGTTTTCTCCTCGTGCGGGGAATGCGCCCATAAAGAAGCCCTCTCCGTATGCTTGGCAGCGCCGGAGAGGGCTTCTGAATCCATTAGCCGTTCAGAAGATCCATAGCGGCCTTGGTATGTGCAATGTACAGCTGCTGGATGTCCGCAATGCGGCCCAGACCCGAGATCTGGCAGTCCACATTTTCAAAGCAGCCTGCGGCGGTAAACTGGCTCAGCCAGCTGTCGGCGTCCTCACCGGCCATGTCGTTGTTGGCGTGGTCGCCTGCCACCACCATCAGCGGGCGCAGGATGACCTTGGTGTAACCGGCAGCCTTCACAGCCTCGATGACAGCCTCGCAGGAGGTGTCCTCAGGCTCGCCCTCCACCGTGCCGATGAACACGTTGTCGTAGCCCAAGGTCTGCATGGTGGTCTGCATCTGGCTGTAGCTCACCTTGGCAGTGTGGGAAGTGCCGTGACCCATAAAGACGAAAGCGGTCTTATCGGCGGCGGCAGCGGCGGCGCTGTCGTAACCGGCTTCCTTCACAGCGGCAGCGGTAACAGCCTTGGCAACAGCTTCCTTGTCAGCATTGATGACGGAGGCATCCGCGCCCACCTCGCCCAGCAGGGGCTCGGCCACAGCAACACTCTCGAACTTGTCGCGGTACTGGTCCAGCATCTCGTTCATCTCGTCATACTCTGCACCGTGCATCAGATGGGTAGGCTGCACGATCAGGTTCTTCACGCCGTTTGCCACAGCGCGGTCCAGTGCCTGCTGCATATTGTCGATCTTCTCGCCATCGCGTGCCTGCACATGGTTGATGATGATCTGTGCGGTAAAGGCACGGCGCACGCTCCAGTCGGGGTAAGCGGCCTGCAAAGCGTCCTCGATACCCTTGATGTCGGCAGCGCGGCTGTCGTTGAAGGAGGTGCCGAAGGACACGACCAGCAGCTCGTTTTCGCCGATCTCATCGGCGTTGCGGGCATCGTCCTTGGAAGCATCGCCGGTGTCGCGGCCAAAGTAGTCAGGGTCGGCATTTTCGCCCTCCACCAGCTCCTTCTGGGCATCGGTCAAAGCGTCCCAAGCGGCCTTGGCGGCTTCGCACTGGGCATCGGTATCATCGGTGCGCTGCTGCACATAGATGGCGTCAATCAAGTCTGCCACGTTCTGTGCGGCCAGTGCGTCAGCGTCTGCGCTGGAAGCTTCGCTGCTGGCGGCAGAGCTGGCAGCAACAGAGGAAGCAGTGCCGGAGGCAGCTCCGCCGCAGCCGGTCAGTACACCGGCGCACAGAGCCAGAGCGGTCAGAGCGGCCGCCGTTTTGCGGATGTTGCGTTTTTTCATCTTGTTTTCCTTTCCTGATGTGGGTGAAATACGGCACCGAACAGAAGGGTACAGGAAAGAGAACCTGTAAAAAACGGGGTCTTCCGCTTGCGAAATGGCAAAGCAAAAAGACCCCGTATCTTACAGGCTTTTTGGTACAACCAATTCCTCGTGATCTGGGGCGGCAAAGCCCCGGTACCAACAGCGGGCAGGTTTCCTGACTGAAAGCTCAACGCCCGCTGCCGCCTTCCCAAGCCGGATGGCTCAGTGACCGGTGCAAAAGCACCCTGACAGTGGACTCCCTTATCACAGTGACGAGATCGTGCGGGATTGACACCCGCTTCCCTTTTAACGTCCCTGCCGCCGCCCGGTGGGGCAAAGTGACGGAACGCACCTGCTGTTTTCTGTTCAGTTCGTCAAAAAGTATAGCACAGCCCTATACAAAACGCAAGAAAAAACGGAGAAATGCTTGACCTTCCCCCTGCCGGAAGGTGTATACTTGGCTCGAAACTGAAAGCAAGGAGGCAGCCCATGTTAAAGATCGAGCATCTGACCAAAACCTACGGCGGCAAGCCCGCCGTGCAGGACCTTTGCCTGCACATCCGCCCGGGGGAGTTGTGTGCCTTTATCGGGCACAACGGCGCGGGCAAGACCACTACCTTAAAATGCTGCTGCGGTATCCAGCAATTTGATGCCGGAGAAATTTATGTGGACGGCATTTCCGTGCGGGAGAACCCGCTGGAATGCAAGCGCCGCTTGGCCTATCTGCCGGATGACCCGCAGCTGTACGAGTATATGACCGGTATCCAGTACCTTGATTTTATTGCGGATATCTTTGGCGTAAGCGCCGCACAGCGGACGCAGCGCATCCGGCAGTACGGCGATGCTTTTGGCCTGACGCAGGATTTGGCGCAGTCCATCGGGGCATACTCCCACGGCATGAAGCAGAAGCTTGCCATTATTGCGGCGCTGCTGCACGAGCCGAAGCTGATTTTAATGGACGAGCCCTTTGTCGGGCTGGATCCGCTGGCTTCCCATCAACTCAAGACCCAGATGAAGGCCTTTTGTGCGCAGGGCGGGGCGATCTTTTTCTCCACCCATGTGCTGGAGGTGGCCGAAAAGCTCTGCGACCGGGTAGCTATTCTGCGTAAAGGTCAGCTGGTGCGCGAGGGTGCTATGGAAGAGGTGCGCGGCGACGATACGCTGGAGGAGGTCTTTCTGGAACTGGAGGATACGGGGAAGCGCTATGATCCGTGCATTGCTCAAAAAACAGCTTCTGGAACTGGGCGCGGCCTTTGTGCGCAGCAGCAAAACTGGCAAGCGGCGCTCCCGGGCAGGAGCATTCGGGTATGCATTGCTGTTTGCGGTGCTGATGCTGCTGGTCATGCTCAGCTTTGGCTCTATGGCGCTGCCGCTGGCAGTGACGCTGGTGCCGCAGGGGCTGGACTGGCTCTATTTTGTGCTGATGGAGCTTTCGGCGCTGACGGTCAGTGTGCTGGCAAGCGCCTTTACCAGCTACGGGCATTTGTTCCGCTGCCGGGATAACCAGCAGCTGCTGGCGCTGCCCATCCCGCCGGGCGCTATTTTTGCGGTGCGCTGCGGCGGGGTGTACCTGACCGGGCTTATTTATCTGCTGCTGGCGTGGGTGCCCTCGGTGGTCTGCTATGCGCTGGCGGCACCCCGCCCCGGCGGAGCCCTGTTGGCGGCGCTGCCGGTAGCACTGGCGCTGGCGGGAGTTTCCATGGTGCTGGCCGTTCTGCTGGGCTGGGCGGTGGCGCTGCTCAACCGCCGCGCCCAGCATAAAAGCCTTGTCACTGTGGTGGGTACGCTGCTCTTTCTGGCGGTCTACTATGCAGCGTTCTGCTGGGTGAGCAACGCAGTGGAGGCCCTTGCAGTGGATGCCGTACAGGCAGGCGCAACCGCCGGTCGTGTTGCTGCACCGCTGCATCTGCTGGGTCTGGCGGCAGTGGGCAACGTCCCGGCGCTGCTGCTATTGCTGGCGCTGGCTGCGGCCTGTATGGTGTTTTGCGGCAAGGTGCTGGCAAAGCCCTATCTGCGGCTGCTGACTCTTGAGCCGGGCAGAGCCAAAGCGGAATACCGCGCAAAGACGCAAAAAAAGCAGCCCCCGCGTCGGGCATTGCTGCGGCGGGAACTGCTGCATCTGGGCGCTTGCCCCATGTGGCTGCTCAACTGTGCACTGAGCAGCCTGCTGCTGCCGGTGCTGGGCGTGGCAGTGCTGTGGAAGGCTGCTGCTCTGCGCGCCTTTACCGCAGCTTACCCGCCGGAGAGCCTGCCTATGCTGGTGTGCGGGATGGTGTGCGCCATAGCCGCCATGAACTTTATCACAGCGCCGTCGGTGTCGCTGGAGGGGGGCACCCTCTGGCTGCTGCAAAGCCTGCCGGTTGCCCCGCAGCAGGTTCTGCGGGTAAAGGTGGAGCTGCAATTGCTGCTCACGCTGCCGGGGGCGTGGTTTTGCGCCGGGTGCGCCATGGCGGTGCTGTGCATTCCGGCAGGGCAGGGGCTGCTGGTGCTTGCCGTGCTGGCAGCCTTTGTGTGGCTGACGGCGCAGCTTGGGCTTGCTTTGGGGCTGTGCCTGCCAAACCTCCACTGGGTAAGTGAGGCCGCCGTGGTCAAGCGGAGCGCCGCCAGTATGCTGGCAATGTTCGGCGGGTGGCTGCTGGCGGGCGGGGTGCTGTTTTTGCCCCTGACCTTACTGGACTACGCCGTGCCGCCGCTGGCCGCACAGACTGTTTGTCTGGCTGTGCTGCTGGGGCTGGATTTGCTGCTGCACCGCTGGCTATGCATCCACGGCGCAGCCCGGTTTGCCGCCCTGCACTAAAGTGGGAAAAACTTTATTAGAACAAAATCGGGCAGCCTGTGGGCTGCCCGATTTTGCATTTTCACGGGAGGGGTCGTAATGGAAAACGGCAGGATGCAGTGCCTGTTTCCTGCGGAAATAGAAGCACTGCGGGCAGACCGATACTTTCTCAATTACACCGGGAAGGGTATAAAAATTCTATTTGTCCGTTACAGCGCATCCAGTACGGTGCGGGCGGCGCGGATATTTGCTTCACTGGTCTGCCAAATCTCAAACTCCGAAAAGCCCGGCAGACCCATGGGCACGCCCTCTCGCCGGAAGGTCATGCGGCTGTCCAGCACCTGCTTGCCGGAAAGGTGGAACGCCCGGGCACCGGTCTGGGCAGCAAGGGCGGGGATGTTGGCAGCGGATACGCCTGCGCCCACCAATATCTCCACCTCCTGCCCGGCAGCTTCCACCAGCTGCTGCAGCAGGGCAGCGCCCTGTGGGGCACTTGCTGCCTGTCCACTGGTCAGAATGGTAGCAAGCCCTAGCTGCTTTGCGGCTTCCAGTGCGGCAAAGGGGTCGCAGCAGACATCAAAAGCACGGTGCAGGGTGCAGTCCACGGTGCGGTGGGCTTTTTCAGCCGCCTGCCGGGCTGCGGCATAGATGGGGCGCAGGGCATCGGTGTCCAGTGCGCCCGCCGGGGTCAGCACGCCGGTCACGATGCCGTCGGCACCGGCGGCTACCAGCTCGGCGGCGCATTCGGCCATCTGTGCCAGCTCGTAGCGGTCGTAGCAGAAATCGCCAAAGCGGGGACGGAGCAGTGCCCGCACCGGCAGGCCGGTCTCAGCCTTGACCTGACGCAGCAGGGCAGGGGAAGGAGTGGTGCCGCCGATGATCAGGTCGGCGCACAGCTCCAGCCGATCAGCGCCGCCGCGTTTTGCCGCCAGTGCGCTGGCGGTGCTGTCTACGCAAACTTCCAGAGTGCAGTGCATAGCGATACCTCCATCTACAAAAAACGATTTTGAATGGCCGCCGCGCTGCTTTGGCCATTTTCAGCGGAATGAATACTTTAATTTATCAATGGGAAAATCTGCAGATTTTCCCATTGATTTTTTCACAGGGGGGAGAGAGCAAAGGAAAAGTGCTTTTGTTCGATGCTGTGCTCTAAAAAGGCTGTTGCGCCATGATATGTGCAACAGCCTCGGGGAGTTATGGTTTATTTTACGCTTTCAAGGAAGCGGACAAAACCGGCGCGGCCTGCCTCGTCCAGCTTGTAGACACCGGCATCGGCCAGCACCTGTGCGAACACATGGCCTACCTCGTCCTGCAAAATCAGGTGCACATTGTCGGCGTTCAACTCCGGGTGCTTTGCAAGGATCTCCTCTGCCCACGCAGCGTGCTTTTGCAGGGCTTCGGGGTACTCTGCGGTGGGCAGGTGCGCCACCAGCACATCAGCAAGGTCGAACAGCTCCTGCTTCAGGCGGCTGGGCAGCACGGCCAGACCCATCACCTCGATGAGACCGATGTTCTCCTTTTTGATGTGGTGCAGTTTAGCATGGGGTGGTACACACCCAGCGGATGCTCCGGGGTGGTGATGTTATTGCGCAGCACCAGATCCAGCTGATACTTGCCGTCCCGCATCCGGGCGATGGGGGTAATGGTGTTGTGGGGCTCGCCGTCGGTCTCGGCAAAGATAAAGCAGCTCTCGTCGGTGTAGCTGCGCCAAGCAGCCAGCAGCTTATCGGCCAGCTCCACAAGGCGTGCATCGTCCGCACAGGTCAGACGGATGCAGCTCATGGGCCAGTGCACGATACCGGCATCCACATCCTCAAAACCGGGGAAGACCCACTTCTTTTCAATGGGAGCTTTGGCCATGGCAAACTCGTAATGACCGCCCTGAAAATGGTCATGGCTCAGGATGCTGCCGCCCACGATAGGCAGGTCGGCGTTGCTGCCCACAAAATAGTGGGGGAACAGACCCACAAAATCCAGCAGCTTGCGGAAGGTTGCCCGCTCGATCTTCATGGGTGTGTGCTGGTTATTGAACACGATGCAGTGCTCGTTGTAGTAAACGTAGGGACTGTACTGCAAATTCCACGCGCTGTCGTTGATGGTCAGCGGGATGATGCGGTGATTTTCGCGGGCGGGATGGTTCATGCGGCCGGCGTAACCCTCGTTCTCCACGCACAGCTGGCACTTGGGGTAAGCGCTCTGGGGTGCAAGCTTTGCGGCGGCAATGGCCTTGGGATCTTTTTCCGGCTTGGACAGGTTGATGGTGATATCCAGATCGCCGTACTCGGTCTTGGTGACCCACTTCAGGTCGCGCTTGATACGGTAGCGGCGGATATAGTCGGTGTCCTGACTGAACTTGTAGAACCAGTCGGTAGCGGCCTGCGGGCCCTCGTTTTCGTACCGCTCCTCAAAGTTGGCGCGCACGATGCTGGGGCGCGGGGTAAGCACGCCCATCAGCTTGGTGTCGAACAGATCGCGTGCGGTGGAGTTGTCCTCGCACACGCCACGGGCAACGGCATCGTCCACAAGGGTCTTGAGGATGCTTTCCAGATCGGTATAGCACACCTCGCCCTCCGGGGCGGTAAAGTCGTCCAGCTGCATGGTCATCAGCAGCTGGTTGCGGATATAGATCTCGTCATCGGGCAAAATCAGCCCGGTGTCCAGCCCGTAGTTCACGAGCTGCTGGATGGCGGTGGAAATCACAGCACAGCACCTCCTTCGGGACGGATGCTCAGCACATGGCAACGGCCAGCGCCAAGGATCTTTTCCATGTTTGCCTTAAAGTCTGCCAGCATCTCCACCGGCACAAAGGCCTGCACCGTACCGGCAAAACCGCCGCCGTGCACGCGCACAGCGCCCTTGCCGCCCAGATAATGCTTGGCAGCGGCGATGGTCACAGCCACCTCTTGATGCTCCTTGTAACCGGCAGGGATGACGTTCTGCAAATACTCCCAGCTACTGTCGCCGGAGGCAGTCACCATCTGCAAAAAGGCATCAAAATCGCCCTCGCGCAGGGCAGCCACCTGCTGGGGCACACGGTCGTTATCGGCGTAGAAGTGGAAGGCGCGCAGCACAGCGCGGTCGCCGCACTGCTTGCGGCAGGCCGGAATATTTGCAAGGAAGGTTTCAAAGGGCACGTCCCGCAGCACCTCGCCGCCGCACACAGCGGCCACAGCGCGGCACTCGTTAGGGATGGCGGCGTACTCGTCGGTCAGGTCGGCATGGTCTGCACCGGAGTCCAGAATGCACAGCGCCAGGCCGGCCTTGGAAAAGTCCACCTGCACCGGCTCCACGTCGGGGTTTGCCTTGTCGGCAAAGTCGATGGTGATAATGTTGCCCACGCTGGAGGCCATCTGATCCATCAGACCACAGGGCTTGCCAAAGTACACATTTTCAGCCCACTGGCCGATCTGTGCAATGGCAATGGGGAGACTTTTTCATCCATGAAGCAGTAGTTCAGAATCACGCCGACCAGCACCTCAAAGGCGGCAGAGGAAGAAACGCCGCTGCCCTTGGGCACATTGGAGGAAATGTACACGTCCAGACCGGACAGCTTTGCGCCGCGCTGACGGAAGGCCTCGCACTCGCCGCGCAGTAGGGAAGCAGTGGTGTTCTCCTCCTCCTTGCGGGCGGTCAGGTCATCAAGGTCGATGACGCACAGGTCGTAGCCCTCGCTCTGCACGCGCAGCTGGTTCAGGGTGTTGGGCGCGGCGGCAGCGATCATATCAATATTCACGCTGCCTGCCAGCACACGGCCATGCTGGTGGTCGGTGTGGTTGCCGCCGATCTCGGTGCGGCCAGGGGCACTATACAAACCGGCCTCGGTATGTGCGCCGAAGGTGGTCTCTAACCCGTCCAGAACAGCCGCATAGCGGGCTGCCTGTGCAGGGGTCTCATCGGGGGTGCAGCAGTACAGCGCAGCCAGACGCGCAGCGTGTGCGCCCTTGGTCAGCTCCTGCTTCCAGGTGGAAATGGACTTCATCATGGAAATTTCCTCCTACTATTATGATCGGAAAAGTCGATGCAGCCGTTCGCAGCTGCCGTAGCTGCTTCTATAATAGTCAAACGCAACGCAAAAAACCATGTGTTATTGTTGCATCTCGATGAAAAGTTGCAAAAAGCGCCTGTGCAGCTCAATCGACTGCTGTCGAACAAATAAAATAAAAGTTTTTCGGGCGAATCAAAATGCTTGGCATAAATGCACACAAATCCCGGAATTTTGAGCGCAGCGCCCAAAAAAAGACGGGATGGAAAATTGCACTTTGCACAAAAAAATACCCCCGCACCGATGCAGCCATCGGGTGCGGGAGTGTGGTTCAGCGGGTAAATTCGCTGCCGGTCAGGCCGTCGAGGTTCAGCATTCCTTCCAGTGCGGCAATGTCGGCGTTCACGTCCAGCGCATCGGCTTGGAACAGCTTGTCCAGCTGGTTTTCAAAGGCGGTCACCAGCAGGTCCATGCTGCGCTCGATGCTGTGCTTGGCCTCAGTAATGTTCGTGCCCTCCACCGCCTGCCGGGAAAGGCTGGCGTAGGTGTTCAGCAGCTTGAGGGCGGTAGGCAGATAGTAGTTCATAAATTTTTGCAGCTGTGCTTTTTTGTCCGGGTCCTTCTGCGCCAGCGCAAAGATACGCCCGCTGACCTCTTCCAGCCGGGAGATCTTCTGGCTCATCACCGGGTCTGGGATGGCATCGTTCACCTCCCGCAGCTGGCGCAGCAGGGCAGCGTACTCGTCCCCTGCGGCGGGCTGAGCTTTAGGTGTCGGGGCTTGCACAGGCTTTTTCGGCTGGGGTGCTGCGCCCCGCACCACCAGCGTGTCGGTGCGGTTGTCAATGTAGGCATCCGCGCCGAAGTATCCGTGCTCGATGGCACTTTTCACCGCAGTGCGTCCCCGGGCAGCGTCCACCCCGGCGGCGGCAAACAGTTCCGGCAGGGGGATATTATCGCGCTCGCCCACAACCTTATCCAGCAGCTGCTCCAGCTTGCGGGTGCGGTTCATCCGCAGACCGGTCAGCAGCGCACCGCCGCCGCCAATGGCCATGACGATATCGGAAAACAGCTCCCCGGGATCGGGCAGAATCTGCCATGCACCGATGATATCCACCGCATCCGTCACCCCGGCAAACAGGAAAACGGCACCCATGATGGTGCAGAGGACGGCAATGTTTTTATGCCATTCCTTTGCACTTTTCTGCTCTGCCGTGGGAACATCCTGCCCGGGGAAAGGCGGCGTTTTAGGCATGGGTGCAGGTTCCGGGTCGGCGCGGTAGTCGCCCCGGGCACGGGCAGCCTCCTGCTCCTCCTTCTGCATCTTTTGGTCGATGCCCTTCAGGATGAACAGCAGCACCCCTAATGGTCCGGACATCGCCATCACGATAAAGATGGCAATGGTGGGAATCTTTGCAAAATAATGTTTTCTCGGCTCCATGAAACAGGATTCCTTTCACAGAAAGATAAAAATAAGACCGCGTTCCACTCTATTATAGCGGAGCGCGGCCTTTTTGTTAAGGGGGTATTTCTGTTGCTGTGAAAATGCACTTGGGGCGGTTCACAGACCGCGACAAGCGCAAAATTAAAATATCTCTTCCACAAAGAGGCCGCTGCGCAAATGCACAACGGCCTCTCCATAAAAATTTACTTCATCAGGCTGCAAACGGCCTCGGCATAAGCGGCGGGGTCATCCACGGGCAGACCCTCGATCAGCTGTGCCTGTGCGTACAGCAGGGCGCTGTACTTGTTCAGCTTCTCGGTGTCACCGGCCTCCTGTGCGGCCTTCAGGGCGGCAAACACAGGGTGGTTCACGTTCAGCTCCAGCACCTTGTCGCTCTTCACGCCCTCGCTGCCGGGCTGCTTGGAAAGCACCTTCTCCATCTCGATGGACAGCGGGCCGTCAGCGCTCAGGCAGACGGGGTGATCCTTCAGGCGAGTGGAGACCTTGACCTCCTTCACCTTGCCGTTCAGCGCGTCCTTCATGGCGTCAAACAGTGCCTTGTTCTCGGCGGTGGCATCCTCGGCGGCTTTCTTCTCCTCCTCGGATTCCAGACCCAGATCACCGCTGTTCACGTTCTTGAACTCCACAGTGCCGTCCTTGCCCTCGGCATCCTTGCGGGGGTAGCTGTGCAGGATCTGCAGGCAGAACTCATCCACATCCTCGGTCAGCAGCAGCACGTCAAAGCCCTTGTCCAGCACCAGTTCTGCGGAGGGCAGCTTTGCCAGACGGTCGGTGGAATCGCCTGCGGCAAAGTAGATGTACTTCTGCTCGGCGGGCATCTTGTCGATGTACTCCTGCAGGGTGACCATCTTCTGCTCCTTGGCAGACCAGAACAGCAGCAGGTCGCGCAGCAGCTCGGCGTGCATACCGTAGTCAGAGTAAGCACCAAACTTGATCTGACGGCCGAACTCCTTCCAGAACTCTTCGTACTTCGCACGGTCGTTGTTCAGCATGGCGTGCAGCTCGTTCTTGATCTTCTTTTCCAGCGCGTTATGGATCAGCTTCAGCTGGCTGTCCTTCTGCAGCATCTCACGGCTGATATTCAGGCTCAGATCCTGACTGTCCACAATGCCCTTTACAAAGCTGAAGTAATCCGGCAGCAGGTCGGCACACTTTTCCATAATCAGCACACCGGAGGCGTACAGTGCCAGACCCTTCTCGTAGTCCTTGGTGTAGAAATCGTAGGGGCGGTGGCTGGGTACGAACAGCAGGGCATTGTAGTTGGCAGTACCCTCGGTGCGGCTCACGATGACCCGGGCGGGGTCAGCGTAATCACCGAACTTATCCTTGTAGAAGCTGTTGTACTCCTCATCGGTCACTTCGCTCTTCTGCTTCTTCCAGATGGGGATCATGCTGTTCAGGGTCTCCAGCTCGGTGTAGGTCTCCCACTCGGGCTTATAATCTTCGGGCTTGGGGTCCGGTTCGGGCTTCTGACAGCTCTTTTCACGCTCCATCTGGATGGGGTAGCGCACATAGTCGCTATACTTCTTCACAATGGCCACAATGCCGTATTCATCCAGGAAGTTGTCGTATTTCTCAGTGTCGGTATCCGGCTTGATGTGCAGGATGATCTGGGTGCCGACGGTGTCCTTCTGGGCGGGGGTCATCTCGTAGCCGTCCACACCGGAGGACTCCCACTGCCAAGCCTCGTCCGAGCCGTAGGCCTTGGAGATAACGGTCAGCTTATCGGCCACCATAAAGGCGGAGTAGAAGCCGACGCCGAACTGGCCGATGATATCAATGTTCTCGTCCTTGTTGTCCTTCTTGAAATCCAGAGAGCCGGAGTGAGCGATGGTGCCCAGATTCTGCTCCAGCTCCTCCTTGGTCATGCCGATGCCGTTATCCTCCACGGTCAGGATGCGGTTTTCCTTATCGCGGGTGATGAGGATGCGGAAATCGCCCTTGTTCATGCCCACGGAGGCGTCGGTCAGGCTCTTATAATACAGCTTATCAATGGCGTCCGAAGCGTTGGAGATCAGCTCCCGCAGGAAAATCTCTTTATTGGTATAGATGGAGTTGATCATCATGTCCATCAGCTTTTTGCTCTCTGCCTGAAATTCTTTCTTGGCCATAATACAAAACCTCTTTTATCACATATTTGGTGCGCCGTACCCGGCAAACTGCCAGAATGCTTAGCACTCATAACTTCCGAGTGCTAATATACAACGACTTGCAGGGAAAATCAAGGCTTTTCATAAAAAGTTAAAATTTGTTCTCCTGTGCGCGAAGCGGCGCTCCGGATTCGTTTCTTATATGGAAAATAAAATTTCTTGCAAAGTCTTTCCCACTTTTGCGCGGACTGTGCTATAATGGAGCGAGTATGCCGGAAGGATGTGAGAAAATGTCAAAACAGGGCGATGCCGCTTACGCATGGTTTTTGCAGGGCTATAATTGCAGCCAGAGCGTGGTGGCGGCGTTTGCACCCCAGCTTGGCCTGACCGAAGAAACAGCGCTGCGCCTTTCCGCAGGCTTTGGCGCAGGTATTGGCCGGATGCGGGAGGTGTGCGGGGCGTTCTGCGGTGTGGTGACCGTGCTGAGCATGGTCTACGCCGACCCCACAGACCCCAAGGATAAATCCCGGATATACGCACTGGTGCAACAGGCGGCAGAGCAGTACCGCACCCGCAACAGCGGCGGCAGCATCATCTGCCGGGAGCTGCTGGCAAAGCAGGCACTGCCCCTGCTGGGGGTACGGCGGCAGAGGACCGCACCGCAGACTATTATAAAAAGCGCCCCTGCCCGGAGCTGTGCCGCATCTGCGCCGACCTGTGTGCAGAATTTATTGCGGCGCACCCGGAGGGACGGCACGGACTATATAAGGAGGATGCGTAAATGCAGCTTGAACAACTGGAATTGACCGGCGGCGGTACGCTGACGCTCTACCTGCGGGAGAGCGTGGAGGCCATGCCGCATTTCCGGCAGCGTCCGCTGGTGCTGGTGGTGCCCGGCGGCGGCTATACCCACGTCAGCCCCCGGGAGAGCGACCCCGTAGCGCTGCAATTTGCGGCAGCTGGCTACCACACGGCGGTACTGCACTACGCAGTAGGGGAGAGCGCCCGGGATGCGCTGCCCATGCGGCAGCTGGCACAGGCCATCGGCCTTGTGCGGCAGCACGCAGAACAGTGGAATATTTTGCCGGATAAGATCGCTTTGTGCGGCTTTTCGGCCGGCGGGCATCTGGCACTGTCCGGTGCAGTGTGGGAGATCCCCGGCATGGCAGACCAGCCGCGGCCCAATGCCTTGCTGCTGGCATACCCGGTGGTCACCGCCGGAGAATACGCCCACAGGGACAGCTTTGTGCAGCTGACCGGCACGCAGGACGTTGCCGCCCACCAGCGCTTTACGCTGGAGGATAAGATCACCCCGGCCACACCGCCGGTGTTCGTCTGGCATACCATGGAGGACGAGACCGTCCCGGTGGAAAACACCCTGCTGTTACTGAACGCTCTGCACAAGGCGGGCGTGCCGTGCGAAGCACACTTGTTTGAAAAAGGCTGCCACGGCACTAGCATCTCCACCCCGGAGGTGGACGCCGACAGCGCCCACCGCAACCGCTGGGTCAAGCTTGCGGTGGAGTGGCTGGACGATACCTTTTCTTTCCATGCTTAAGATAACCGACTGAAACCGGAAAAGCGTGTGTAAATTTTAGTCATACCTACAAAAAATTCACAAATAAACCGTTGACTTGCACAGGCGTATGCCGTATACTGTCCAACGGGGATAAAACCACGAAAGAAGGAAACAAAAATGGTTATGGATCCCACACTGCCGCGCATCAAGGTGCGCGATCTGCTCATGCAGGCATTTCTCACCGGCTGGGAGCGCTCCGATAAGAGCACCTCACAGGACGAGTACCTGCAAAGTTCCATTCAGGTCATTGAGATGCTGCAGGTAGAGCCGGAAAACCTCTACGCAGAGGAGGGTCTTGGCCTGCCGGACGGCGAAGAGGTGGATCATCTGGACGATCTGCTGCGCGCGGACGGCTTCTGGCTGTACTACGGGGTGGAAGCGGAAAACTTCTTCCTCATCCAGTGGTACCCGGACGAGGCTTCTGCCAATGCAAAGCTTGCCCAGCTGGAAGAACTGGGCGACGGCAAGCAGTATCTGGTAGACCTGACCCTCAAGCGGGCAAACCCTTCCGAGGCTGAAAACTTCGGCAATTCCAACCGGTGCAGCTCCGCTCCTGAAACAAACGTTAACGTATTGAGTTGAAAGGAAATTTTGCTCATGCAGCTTTCTGTTACGGAACGCGAACGGCTTTATGCCATTTTGGAAAAATACGATCAAAACCCCAAGGTGCAGCAGATGCGGGAGTTCATCCAGCACGGGGACGTTACCACCTATCAGCACTGCAAGAATGTGGTGCTGGTCAGCTGTTGGCTGAACCATCGGCTGCATTTGGGTGCAGACGAGACCTCACTGGCTGTCGGTGCTTTCCTGCACGATTTTTATCTGTACGACTGGCATAAAAAAGGTACCTTCCATGGCATCCGCCGCCTGTTCGAGATGCACGGCTTCTCCCACCCGGGCTGCGCCTGCGTCAACGCAGAAAAGGTGTTCCATATCACCAAAAAGGAACAGAGCATCATTTCCAGCCATATGTGGCCGCTGACCTTCCGTCATGTGCCCAGCTGCCGCGAGGCCATCATCGTCTGCCTTGCCGATAAGTACTGCGCTGTGGTGGAAAGTATGTTCAAGCACAGCCGTGTGGCTGCCGCCCAAAACGCCAACGGCGAATACGACGAGTGGTAAAACTGAATCATCACAAATAACAGGAGCCGCTGCACCCAAAAAGTGCAGCGGCTCCTTCTGCTTCTACTCTGCAAATAAAAATGATCATTCCGCTAAAAGTGGTCAGAGCGCAGCGGAGACCATATCCAATCGTTGGCCTGCACTCGGCAGCTGGTCACAGCTTTTTGAACCCCTCCGGTTCGTCTGCGGCGGCGCGGCGCTCCATCAGATAGGTGTCCAGCCAGTGGCCGTGGCAGTCCCGTGCAATGCGCTCTCGGCGTCCTACCAGCCGGAAGCCGCACTTGGCGTGCAGGGCGCGGCTGGCGGCGTTGTCCTGTAAAATGGTGGATTGCAGCGTCCAGTACCCGGCTTTTTCGGCAGCGGCGCACAGGGCGCTCAACAGCTGAAAGCCCAGTCCATGCCCCCGGAACTGCTCGCCTACATAAATGCTTACCTCAGCCACGCCCCGGTAACACCACCGGGGGTCTACCCGATGCAAAGCGCACCACCCCGCCAGCACTCCGCCGGAAAGAATGACCAGACGGCACTCCTTTGTGTGGGAAGCGTCCCACGCGGTGTAGGGCGGGCATTCGGTCTGGAAGGTGGCGTATTCCGTGGCAATGCCCTCAACATAAATTCTGGAGACCGCGCCCCAGTCCTCCGGCGTCATAGGCCGGATGATGATCTTATCCATACTTTCATCCTCGGCGGGCCGAAAATTGCCCGCATTCTCTTTCCACTCCCGGATAAATTTCAGTATAGCAGAATTTGCCGCGCGGTACAAGAAGCGGACTGCACAGAAATTGCTTTGACATCCTACTTGTTTGTGATACAATAAGGGAACAGGAATGCGGCGGGGGATGCGCCGTATCCCATGGAGGATGTATGAGAAAAACTGTCCGGGTACTGCTGTGTATGGTTTGGCTTATGCTTTGCGCGGCGCTGCCTGCCTTTGGCGCAGAGAGCGCACCCCATGTCACGGCAGAAACTACAATGGCTCAGCTGCGCGCAAACCCGGCGATCCAGGGAACCGGCTATTATACATATTGCCGTGAGATGACGCCGCTGATGGTGGAACGCTGGAAAAACAAGACCTTGCACGATTATTTTGGCGACACCGACCGGGAATCCGGCATTGCTGCGCTGAACCTTATCATTGATAACTATAATAAGGGCGTCAAGGTCACCTATCAGGTCTACACGCCTGAGGAGATCGAACACAATTCCAGTCTGGGCTGTGTGCAGCTGTTTTATTATCCGGCCGAGACCCCCAACGCCAAAACCGCTATCGTAGTGCCCGGCAACGCCTTGACCGCAACCTCGGAGATGGGTGAGGGTGGCTCCACGGCCTACGAGCTGCATAACCGGGGCTATGCCGTGTTCGTGTTGCGCTACCGCACCTTTTTGGATCTGGGCAATAACGCCCCGCTGGAGGATCTGGCAAGGGCGGTGCAGCTGGTGACAAGCCTTGACGAGGAGCTTTCCATCCATACACAGGGCTATGCGCTGGTGGGCTACTCCTCTGGCGGCCAGCTTGTGGGCGTGTTCGCAAATAAGGAGCGCGGCTACGGCTATTACGGCGCTGCAAAACCCGGTGCACTGCTGTTGGCTTATCCGGTAGTGAACTTTTCAGAGGTAAAGATCGCGTATCAGGCGCTTATGGATACCGGCAACTATGGGTGGCACTATTACTGCTCCAGTGTGGCAGATCTTGTCACGGACGATTATCCGCCGGTATTTTTCTGGTACGGGAAGGACGACAAGGTGCTGCCTTGGATGATCAATCAGGTGCAGGGCCCGGCGCTGCAAGCGGCGCTGGAAGCCCACAAGGTGCCTTATGTTATGAAGGTGTTTGAGTCTGCGCCGCATAGTATCGGGGTGGGCTATACCACCGATGCCGAGGGCTGGCTGACAGATGCCGTGGCTTTTTGGGAGCAGCAGACCGCTGCCTGACCATAAATAAAAAAGGAGTAGAACATGATGGATCAGAATACTTGTTTTGCATACCTGAATATGGAGCTGCCGGACGATATCCGCCGCCTGAAAGAGGCCGGTTACTACGACGCCGCCATTGCGCGCATCGATGCCTGTCTGGCCGAGGACTGGACTGCCAGCCAGAACCAGCCCCTACACCCGCAGGGTGCGCTGCCGGTAAACCCCACCCCACACGGCGTGGATGCATGGCGGCAGGGTCTGCTGGCGCACCGGGAAATTCTGCGCCGTCTGCCGCAGGACTACACCCTGACTGCCGAGCAGCTGCTGAATCGGCTGCAGGCCACCCTGCGGGACTTTACCGCCGAGGAGTTCGCCGCGCTGGACGCTGCCGGACAGATGGACTGGCGTTTTGTGGAAGGGCAGAAGCGCTATATCTACCGCGCCGCCGAAACGCTGGTGGCCACCCATCCCGACCTTGCTGCCCGTCAGCTGGACCCGCCCGTCCCGGAGCGCAGCTGGGATCGTTTTGAGCCCCAGCACGACCAGATGGTGCGCACCGGTGCAGTCAGTGCAGACATCACCCTGCGCACCAGCATCGGCATGACCGATGAGACCTTTGCCCGTGCCCTTGCCGCCGCAAAGGCCGAAGGCAGAGACACCGTGCACGTCAAGGTGTGGCTGCCGCTGCCCGCTGCCTGCCCGGCGCAGAGCAATATCACGCTGGACAGCTTTACCGTGCAGCCCACTTATATCGCCCCGGAAACTGCACCCCAGCGCACCGCGTACTGGGAGGCAGACCTTGCCGAGAACTGCCGCTTTGGGGCACAGTACAGCTACCGCAGCACTGCGCACTACGCTGCCCCGCTGGAAATGCAGGCCGACCCGGTGCAGCCGGATTTTGACACCGCCGAGCAGCTGCCCCACATCGCCTTTACCCCTATATGAAGGCACTGGCTGCGCAGCTGACCGAGGGTATCACCGACCCGGTGCAGAAGGCAAAGCGCATTTATGATTTTGTCACCCTGAATGTGCACTACCACTTCCAGCCTATGTATTTTGTACACGAGAACATCACCGATAATTGCGCCCGCAGCCGCCGGGGCGATTGCGGCGTGATGGCCGCTACTTTTATCACTCTTTGCCGCATTGCAGGCATCCCGGCAAAGTGGCAGAGCGGCATGGTGGCACGGCCGGAGACAGCCGGCTGCCACGACTGGGCAATGTTCTATATTGCCCCCAAGGGCTGGATGTACGCCGATTGCTCTGCCGGTGCCTCCATGGCGCGTGCGGGCAACGAGAAGATGCGTCTGCACTACTTCGGCAATCTGGACACCGACCGCATGGTGGCCAACAGCGACATCTGCGCGCCTTTCGACCCGCCCATGTGCTCTTTCCGCGCCGACCCCTGTGATAATCAGGTAGGCGAGATGGAGGTAGACGGCGTGGGTCTGTACGGCCAGCAGGTGGAGACCACGCAGGAGATCGTAAAGCATCAGGAAGTATAAGCACATCCGGGTCTGCCATTACCGCAAGACCCGGATTTTTGAGTTAAAAGGAGAATGTCTATGGAATTTTTGGCAGGACTGTACACGCTTCTGCTGGTGGCTATCTGCCTGCTGCAGGCGCTTTTGCTGCACCGCACCGGCAAGCCCGCAGCTCAGCAGGACGATGAAGCCCTGAAGGAGTGGCTGCGCCAGCAGCTGGAAGCGCAGGCGCGGGTGCTGGAAGAAAAGCAGGCGCAGCAGGCACAGCAGAATCTGGCCGCGATGGCGCACATCAGCGATACCCTGCAAACCGCAGTGCAGGGCATGAGCAGCACCCTGACGGCAGGGCAGAACACCCAGCAGCAGACCATGGAGCAGCGCTTGCAGGGGCTGGAAGCCTCCAACGCCCGCAAGCTGGAAGAGATGCGCAAAGCGCTGGCAGACGGCCTTGCCGCCATGCAGGCACAGAACGCCCAGAAGCTGGACGAGATCCGCCACACTGTGGACGAGCAATTGCAGGACGCGCTGCAAAAGCGGGTGAGCGAGAGCTTCAAGGCGGTCAACGACCAGCTGGAACAAGTGTACAAGGGCTTGGGCGAGATGCAGAGCCTTGCCGCCGATGTGGGCGGGCTGAAGCAGGTACTCTCCGGCGTTAAGACCCGCGGCATTCTGGGCGAGATCCAGCTGGGTGCGATTCTGGAAGAGATCCTTGCGCCGGAGCAGTACGACACCAACGTAGCCACCATCCCCGGCAGCACCCAGCGGGTGGAGTACGCCATCCGTATGCCCGGTGTGGACGGCAACAGTGTCTGGCTGCCCATCGACTCCAAATTCCCCGGCGATACCTATGCCCACCTGCAGGATGCGCAGGCCTCCGGCGATGCACAGGCAGTGGAAAACGCCCGCCACGCGCTGGAACTGGTGCTGCGCAGCGAGGCAAAGGATATCCGGGAAAAATATGTGGAGCCGCCCTATACCACGGCCTTCGGCATTCTGTTTCTGCCCTTTGAAGGTCTGTATGCCGAGGTGGTGAACGCCGGGCTGCTGGAGGTTTTGCAGCGGGATTATCAGGTGAACGTGGCCGGCCCCAGCACCATGGCGGCGCTGCTCAACAGCCTGCAGATGGGCTTCAAGACCCTTGCCATCCAGAAGCGCTCCGGCGAGGTGTGGCAGCTGCTGGGGGCGGTGAAGACCGAGTTTGATAAGTTCGGGCAGGGACTTTCCAAGATGCAGCAGCGCCTGCGCCAGACCGACGAAGAGCTGGACAACCTTATCGGGGTGCGCAGCCGCGCCATCAGCCGCAAGCTGCGTGCGGTGCAGACGCTGGACGAGAACACCGCTGCCACCCTGCTGGAACTGGACACCGAGCCGGGCAGACCGGTAACAGCACGTCTGCCGGAGAGCGGGGAAGAGCTTTGATGCGCAGAAGCTCCCCGCATTATCCCTTGCGAAATTTCTGACGATGTGCTACAATAGGAATTGTTCTCAGAAATATTTGCCAATTTACGGCACAAGATAAACCCAAAAGGAGTCTGAACGGTATGAGCATGAAAAAAATCAGCGAAGCCATCCTTGGTGTGGGCGTGGACGATACCACCATCGACCTGTTCGAGAGCCAGTATCCGGTGCCCACCGGGGTCAGCTATAATTCCTATGTTATTCTGGACGAAAAGACCACCATTCTGGACACGGTGGACGCCCGCGCCACCGAGCCTTGGCTGGAAAACCTTGCCGAGGCACTGGGCGGCCGCAAGCCCGCCTATCTGGTGGTCTCCCACATGGAGCCGGATCACGGTGCCAACGTGGCAAAGCTGGCAGCCCTCTACCCGGAAATGCAGGTGGTAGGCAACGCCAAGACCTTCCAGTATATGGAGCAGTTCTTTGGTGCAGATGCCATTGCCCCGGAGCGCCGCGTGGTGGTGAAAGATGGCGAGAGCCTGAGCCTTGGCACCCACACCCTCACCTTTGTGTTTGCTCCCATGGTGCACTGGCCGGAGGTCATGGTCAGCTATGAAAGCAGCGAAAAGGTACTGTTCTCTGCCGATGGCTTTGGCCGCTTTGGTGCCGTGGCAAAGTTTGACGAAAACGCCGACTGGGCCAGCGAAGCCCGCCGCTACTACCTGAACATTGTGGGCAAGTACGGCCCGCAGGTGCAGGCATTGCTCAAAAAGGCTGCGGCACTGGACATCAAGACGATCTGCCCGCTGCACGGCCCGGTGCTTACCGGTGATCTGAGCAAGTACCTGAACTACTACGATCTCTGGTCCAGCTACAAGGCCGAGGAGCCGGAAAAGATTTTGGTAGCCAGCGCCTCCATCCACGGCCACACCCGTGCCGCCGCCCACACCATGGCCGAAAAGCTGCGCGCACAGGGCGCAAAAGTGGTGGAGATGGACCTGACCCGCACCGATGTCTCCTACGCTGTTACCGAGGCTTTCCGCTGCGGTAAGATCGTGCTGGCCTGCGCCACCTACGATGGCTTCCTCTTCCCGCCGATGGAGAATCTGCTGGCTCACCTCAAGACCAAGAGCTTCCAGAACCGCACCGTCGGTCTGATGGAGAACGGCACCTGGGCCCCCATGGCTGCAAAGCTTATGCGTGCCGAGCTGGAGAGTATGAAGAACATCACTCTCTGCGAGAACGTGGTCACCATCCGCTCTGCCGCCAACGCCGCTGCCGAGGCACAGATGGACGCCCTTGCCGCAGAGCTCGTTGCAAAGTAACACGGCATAAAATCAAGTAAACGCAAACACTCCCGGACTTTCCATAAAAAGCCCGGGAGTGTTTTTTGTTCCTTTGTTTGTTCTATTATCTGCTAGATTATGAGCGGAAAACACGAAATTTTACGTCATTTTTTGAAATGGACACAAACAAAAAAGCGGTGAAACGAACAAATTTTGAACGTTTCACCGCTATATTCTGGAGCAGGATACGGGACTCGAACCCGCCGCCTACTGCTTGGGAAGCAGTCGCTCTACCGGATGAGCTAACCCTGCAAGTGCTCCATTATTGTAACAAAGCAGGGCAGGAATGTCAAGGCTTTTCCGCACGAAATTTGCGGTCAGCTCATTTTGGCCCAAGTCAGGTCCAGCACCGGGAAGAACGGGTCGAATACCAAGTCCCGCACGCCGTCTGCCAGCAGCAGACGTTTCTGCTGCGCCATCAGGGGCACTACGGTGCAGCTTTCCAGCAACTGCTGCTCACACTGCGCCAGCAGGGCGCAGCGGGTTTTGCCGGTCTGTTGGGCGCTCAAAGCCAGCCGGTCAGCGTATACAGTATCAGTATAGCCGGTCAGGCTGCCGCCCTCAGCGGTGAATAGCTGCAGCATTTGGTACACGCTGCCGCCCTCGGCACGGATGGGCGCAAGGGCAATGGTGTATTTCCCGGCGGCAATGCGGGCGTCAAACTCGTCCTGCTCCACCTCTTCCACCGAGAAGAACAGGGAACACTCCTTCTGCCATGCGCTGTTGATCTGGTCGGCCAGTTCGCCCAGCCCGGCGTTCTTGGGCAGCAGCAGGGTCACGCCGGAGAAATCCGAGGTCGCCATGCCCTGTCGCGCAGCCAGATACAGGGCTTTCGGATCCGGGATGGTGGGCAGGGGATTCCCGGCAGTTTCGCGGTAGTCCAGCCCGTCTACGGTCAGCCCCTCCGGCACAAGTCCCTTTGCAGCGGCGTACAGGCCGCTGGAGGGCACATCGGCGTTTTCCCGGGCAATACCGGCCAGCGCCTGCCGCAGCTGCTGGTTCTGGAACACCGACCCCTCCGCCGTGTTGAAGAGCAGCGCCCATGTGGTGTCGGAATAGCTTACCGTCTGTAAGTTGGTGGCTTCGCCGCTCTCGTCCAGCGCGGCAGAGCATTTGCCATCAGCAATGAGCTGGGCCGCGCTCTTGCCGCTGCCGCTGGTGTCCTGCACCAGACGCAGACTGCCGACCAGCGGGCTTTCCACGGTACGGCGCAAAAACAGGCCGTTTGCCGTCCAGTTGTACAGGTAAAAGCTGCCGCTGGCAAGCGTAGTCTTGGCGGTCAGGCCGTAGGTGCCCCGGGTGCTCTCAAAAAAGGCCTCGTCACAGGGGGCTGCACCGGGCATGGCCAGCTTTGCTAAAAAGTTATCGTCCCGCTCGCTCAGCCGGAACACCAACGTCAGCGGCCCATTGGCCGAAACGCCCAGACTGCTTTCGTCTGCAAGCCCCGCCAGCACGGCGGCGCTGTTCTGAATGGCGGAAAACTCCACCGCATAGGGCGAGGCAGTCTCGGCATGGAAAATGCGCCGGAACGCAAATACAAAATCCTCGGCGGTAATGTCGTACTCTGTGGCGGCACCCTTGGCGGCAGCGTAGGTCAGGCCGTCCTTCAGGGTAAAGGTGTAGGTCAGCCCGTCTGAGGAGACCGTCCACTTCTCACAGAGCCCCGGCACAAGTTCGCCGTCCGGGTCCTTGCGCACCAGCGTGCCGTACAGGTTCTCGCAGGCGATGACATCCGATGCACCGGAGGCTACCTGCGGGTCCAGATTTGCGGGGATGCTGTCCACAAACCAAGTAAAGCTGGCAGAGTTTGTGGAGCTGCCACAGCCGGTCAGAGCAAAAAGAAACGCAGCAGCCAGCACCGCTGCGGTAAAACGCAACCATCGTTTCAAAAAGAATAACCTCATTCCGTTTATCTTCGCGCAGAAACGGCAAAAAACGCTCTGCAACGACAAGTGTAGCAGAAAGCAGCAGAAAAAACAATTGCCTTTTTGTGAATTTATCGGGCTTTTTGAAGCAGACTGTGCGGTTTTCCGTTGCCAATTGCGCGCAAATGGACTATAATGGTACAGCGAAGTGATCCCCGCGCTGCCCGTGCGGCGCGGTGTTATACCATGATCCTATTAGAGGAGGAACTGTTTTTATGCAGAAAGATCAGCAGAAGCTTGCCCAGCTTATTCAGGGCAAAAAGGTCGCCTTTATCGGCGCAGGCGTCAGCCACAAGACCCTCATCAAGGAGTTTGTGGAGCTGGGCGCTCATGTAACTCTGTGCGACCAGAAAAAGAGCGTGGAGGACTTTGGTGATTACGCCGCCACCATCCGGGAGCTGGGCATCGACCTGAGCCTTGGCGAAAACTATCTGGATGGCTTCAAGGGGCAGGACATCATCATGCGCACCCCGGGCTTTGTGGGTTACTTTGAAAAGCCCCTGCAGGATGCCATGGCTGCCGGTACCATGGTCACCAGTGAGGTGGAACTGTTCTTCGATTTCTGCCCCTGCGAGATCGTAGCAGTGACCGGTTCGGACGGCAAGACCACCACCACCACCCTTATCTCCAAGTTCTACGAGGCCGCAGGCCGCAAGGTGCACTTGGGCGGCAATATCGGCGCAGCACTGCTGCCCATGCTGCCGGAGGTGTCCCCGGAGGATGTGGCTGTGGTGGAGCTTTCCAGCTTCCAGCTGATCAGTATGCACGCAAGCCCTAACATTGCCGTGGTCACCAACGTGACCCCGAACCATCTGGATCACCACAAGGATATGCAGGAATACATTGATGCCAAGCGCAATATCCTGTTGTACCAGAAGCAGCCCCTGCCGTGCCGTGCTGGGCTATGAGAACGAGATCAGCCGCTCCATGCAGGCAGACTGCAAGGGCAAGCAGGTTTGGTTCACCCGCCTGCACGATACCGACAACGGTGCTTTCCTGCGCAAGGAGGACGGGATGCTCTGCATGGCCGAGGATGGCGTCGTGACCCCCTTCCTTGCCCAGAAGGACGTCAAGCTGCGCGGCCTGCACAACATTGAAAACCTGCTGGCTGCCGCCGCTGCCGTGTGGGGCGAGGTGCCCGTAGAGGCCATCCGTCAGGTGGGCAGCACCTTCACTGGTGTGGAGCACCGCATCGAGCCGGTGCGTACTCTGGACGGCGTGCTGTACTATAACGATTCCATCGGCACCAGCCCCACCCGCACCATTGCCGGTCTGCGCAGCTTTGACCGTAAGGTCATCCTCATCGCGGGCGGCTACGATAAGCACATCCCCTACGAGCCGCTGGCACCGGAGATCATCGCCCACGTCAAAAATCTGGTGCTGATGGGCGCTACTGGCCCCCGCATCGAGCAGGCTGTGCGGGAGTGCCCCGGCTTTGACGAGGCCGCTCTGCCCATTCAGCACGCAGACAATATGCAGCATGCCGTAGAGCTGGCACGTGCCGCCGCAAAGCCGGGCGACATCATCATCCTGTCTCCGGCAAGTGCTTCTTTTGACCTGTACCCCAACTTTGAGGTGCGCGGCCGCGAGTTCAAAAAGATCGTCAACGCGCTCAAGTGATTGCACAGGTAAAGGATGCAAAGCGCCGTACCCGGTTCGCGAATGCCTGCCGGGGTCTGCCGGTGCTGGACGCTCTGCTGCCGCTGGACTGTGCGCTCTTTCGCAAAAGTCAGCCGTGGCGGTTTTACGCGGGCCCCACACTGGCACTGGAACTTTCCGGCAGCACGGCATGGCTGGCCGGGCACGCAAACCCCGCAGAGCTGGCCGGGTTTTTGTCCTTCTGCGGGTGCGAGAGCGCCATTCTGGACGAGACTGTCTGCCCGCCGCCGGACGGCTGGCACAAGGCGGAAGCACTGACCGTGTTCGGTCTGCTGCAGGCTGGGCCGCTGCCCCTGCCTGCCGTGGACGAAGCTTTGTGGGCACAGCTATCCCTCTGCCGGGAAGCACCCGCCGCCCGGGTGGCAGCAGCGCTTTACCAAGCAGACCCCGCCCGGCAGGCAGATTTTTACTCAGAACTGTGCACAAAGCGCAGCCGGGGCAGGGCAGTGGCATGGACGCTGGAGCAGGGGAGTACAGTCGTTTGCACCGTGGGCGCTTATGCCCTGTGCAATGGGCAAGCCTACATGGCCTGCGGGCAGACCGCAGAGCCGCTGCGGGGCAAGGGCATCGGCGGGCGGCTCATTGTGGAAATGGCTAACAGCCTTGCCGCCGAAGGGCTGCGCCCGGTATTCCTCTGTGCACCGGAGCGGGTGCGGTTTTATACCCGCCTTGGCTTTGCAAAACAGGCAGAGTACGCCCGCTATGTGCCCGAGAAATGTTAAAGCTTCTTGCACAAAGAACCCAATAATAACAGGAAGGAACTATCACGTTATAATGTCGATTCTGAACCACTTTTTTGATTATAAGCCCGAGGTGCTGGCGCTGGACGAAAAGGCCATGGAGTTGTGCCAACCCTACTTCCGCCAGATGGAGGAAATCCGGGATTTCAACCAGCTGAAGATGCTCAAGGCCTTTGCCGATACCCAGATGTCCTCCACCGATATGCTGGGCACCACCGGCTACGGCCTGTGGGATACCGGCCGTGCCAAGCTGGAGCAGATCTTTGCGCAGGTCATGGGCGCAGAGGATGCGCTGGTGCGCAGCCAGTTCCAGAGCGGCACCCACACGCTGGCGGTGGCATTGTTCGGTCTGCTGCGGGCAGGGGATACCCTGCTGGCCGCCACCGGCCGCCCCTACGATACGCTGGAGGGCGTCATTGGTCTGGACGGCAAGGGCAAGGGTACCGGTACCCTGATGGACTACGGCGTAAACTATGACGAAGCCCCCCTTAAAGCAGACTTCACCCCGGACTACGACCTGATCGCCAAAAAAGCCCCTGGTGCAAAGGTATGCCACATCCAGCGCAGCCGCGGCTATTTACAGCGCAACGCCTTTGATCTGGCTACCATCCGCAAAATTGCCGATACCGCCCGCGCCGCAAACCCGGAGATCATCATCTTTGTGGACAACTGCTACGGCGAGTTCACCCAGACACAGGAGCCCTGTCAGGTGGGCGCGGATATCGCTGTGGGCAGCCTGATCAAGAACCCCGGCGGCGGCATTGCTCCCACCGGCGGCTACATCGTGGGTCGCAAGGAACTGGTAGAGCTGTGCGCTTACCGCCTGAACGCCCCCGGCCTTGGCAAGGAGCTGGGCTGCACACTGGAGACCCCCGGGATATGTATCTGGGCTTCTACTATGCCCCCGGCGTGGTGTGCGAGGCCATTAAGACCGCCATCTACGCCCAGTGTATGCTGGAGCTGCTGGGCAAAAAGCCCATCCCACGCTACTGCGAGGATCACAACGATATCGTCACCTGCTTTGATGCCGGTACGGCAGAGGCGCTCATCGGCTTTTGTCAGGGCATTCAGGCTGCCAGCCCCGTGGACAGCTACGCCGCCCCGGAACCCAGCCCGGAGCCGGGCTACACCGACGAGGTGGTCATGGCCAGCGGCAGCTTTACGCAGGGCAGCACCATCGAGCTTTCCTGCGACGGTCCTCTGCGCGCCCCTTATACCTGTTATTTGCAGGGCGGCCTGAACTTTGCAGCCAGCCGCGCCGGTGTGCTGCTGGCTGTCCAGAAAGCTTATTTTAAGGAGTAATGTTTGCCCTGCGGGCAGGATATCATTATAACAAAAGGAGCTATCGCACAACACGCTGCGATAGCTCCTTTTTTCCCTCTATACACAAAGTAACACACAAATAAACGCTTACACGGCACGGGCCTGCATGGCGGGGATCGGCTCGATCATAGCCGGGTGCATCCCGTCGCGGTAGTCCAGGTCGCCCTGATCCAGACCGCGCAGCAGCACCTCGGCGGTAGCAATGTTGGTGGCAATGGGTACGCTGTGCATATCGCACAGGCGCAGCAGATTCTGCTCGGTCAGGCTGGCGGCATCAGCCTTCAGCGGGTCGCGGAAGAACAGCACCAGATCCACCTCATCGCAGGCAACACGGGAGGTGATCTGCTGTACACCGCCCAGCTTGCCGGAGAGGTAGCAATGCACCGGCAGACCAGTAGTCTGCGCAAGCATCCGGCCGGTGGTACCGGTGGCGATAACATTATTGCGGGAAAGGATGGCACTGTAAGCGGTACAGAACTGCAGAGCCAGTTCTTTGCGGGAATCGTGGGCAAGAATTGCGATCGTCATAGGATGCTCTCTCCTTTACTTATTTTTACATAGTACCAGTTGTGATGTACGAATTTTTGAAGTTCTGTGAAACGAGAGTGAAATCGATATCAAATCTTACAATATAGTTTTACCGCACAAAAAACGCTCTGTCAAGAGAAGATTTTGCTTTTTTAACCTATAAAAACATAAAAGTACTACTTTTGCATTGTGAGAAACGGCGAATTCTTGGATACATACCACCATCCAAGAGAATCCATTTTCTGAAAAAAGTGAAATATTTTTCACTTGAATCGAAATACAGTCCATCCCGATAAAACAAAAATACAGGCCAAAGCAGCTTGCATCGGCCTGTACAGGAAATTTTTTTCAACTGTGAAAAACTTGCTCTGCCGCGCCCGCAGGCCGAACAGAATTGTAAAAAATTATGAAGAAGCCGGGGCAGGGGAGATCAGCGAATCTGCCCGTCACCGTGGATAACGTACTTGTAGCTGCAAAGCTCCTCCAAGCCCATGGGACCCCGGGCGTGCAGCTTCTGGGTAGAGATGCCCATCTCACAGCCCAGACCAAACTCGCCGCCGTCGGTAAAGCGGGTGGAGCAGTTCACATACACAGCGGCGCTGTCTACCGCAGCGGTGAACCGGTCGGCGTCTGCCTGCGTCTGGGTCAGGATGGCCTCGCTATGGCCGGTGGAGTGCTGCGCAATGTGGGCAATGGCCTCATCTACACTGTCCACCACCTTGACGGCAAGGATGTAGTCCAAAAACTCGGTGTCAAAGTCCGCAGGGCCGGCAGGCGTGCCGGGAATGATGGCGGCGGCGCGTGCGTCCAGCCGCAGTTCTACCGGCAGCTTGCCCGCAGCCACGCGGTCGGGGCCAAGACGTTGCGCGAGCTTGGGCAGAAACTCCTGCGCAATGGCAGAGTGCACAAGGCACACCTCCTCAGCGTTGCACACGCTGGGGCGGCTGGCCTTGGCATTTTCAATAATGTCCAGCGCCTTGGCCTGATCGGCGGTGTCGTCCACAAAAATGTGGCAGATGCCGGTACCGGTCTGAATGCAGGGCACCTTGGCGTTTTCCACGCAGGCGCGGATCAGCCCTGCACCGCCCCGGGGGATCAGCAGATCTACATAGCCCACGGCGGTCATCAGGGCGTTGGCAGAGGCGTGGGTGGTGTCCTCGATCAGGCAGACCGCGTTTTCCGGCAGACCGTTCTCCCGCAGCCCCTGCCGCAGTGCCTGCACAATGGCGTTGGCGCTGCGCCATGCCTCCTTGCCGCAGCGCAGGATGCAGGCGTTGCCGCTCTTGATGGCAAGGGCGGCAGCATCGCTGGTCACGTTGGGACGGCTCTCGTAGATGATGGCGATCACACCCATGGGCACGGCGGTCTTTTCGATCACCAGCCCGTTGGGGCGCTCCACCCGCTTCAGCACCCGGCCCACCGGGTCGGGCAGGGCGGCAACCTCTTCAATGCCCTTTGCCATGGCACGGATGCGCTCTTCGGTCAGGGCAAGACGATCCAGCATCACCTCGCTGATATGTCCCTTTGCAGCGGCCATATCGTCGGCGTTGGCGGCAAGGATAGCCGTCATGTTTGCCGGGCTGCACAGCTGCGCAGCCATACTGCACAGTGCCTGTGCGCGGCTGGTGCCATCAGCCAGTGCCAGCGCAGCCTTTGCCCCGCGGGCGGCTTCCAGAATTTCCTGTGTGGTCATAGCTCAAACCTCCTGTGTGGACAGCGCTGGCTGCTTGTGCCCGGCAAAGCGGGTGCCGATGGGCTTGCCCGCAGCGATATCATACAGCAGTTCCGGGTGTGCGCCGTTGGCGATGACCATATCCGCACCGCTGCCGGTCACCATGCGGGCAGCCCGTAGCTTAGTGGCCATGCCGCCGGTGCCCAGTGCCGAGCCTGCACCGTCTGCCAGCGCCATCACCTCCGGGGTGATCTCCTCCACCAGTGGGATGAGCGCCGCATCCGGGTGGGTGTGGGGGTTGGCAGTGTACAGGCCGTCGATGTCGCTCAGCAGCACCAGCAAGTCGGCCTTGCAGCAGCAGGCCACAATAGCAGCCAGCGTGTCATTGTCGCCAATGGAAGTGATCTCATCGGTGGCAACACTGTCGTTTTCATTGATGATGGGCAGTGCACCCAGTTCCAGCAGACGGGTCAGGGTATTCTGGATGTTCACCCGGCGCTCGGTGTGCTCCACGTCCACGCCGGTAAGCAGAATTTGCGCTACCGTGTGATCGTAGGCACTGAACAGCCGGTCGTAGGTGTACATCAGCTCGCACTGTCCCACGGCAGCGCAGGCCTGCTTGGTAGTGGTATCCTTTGGGCGTGCAGGCAGCGAAAGCTTGCCCACGCCCATGCCGATAGCGCCGGAGGACACCAGAATGACCTCGTGTCCCTCGTTCTTTAAATCGCTCAATACCTTGACCAGTTCCTCTGCATGGCGGATGTTCAACCGCCCGGTGGGGTATGCCAATGTGGAGGTGCCCACTTTCACAACGATGCGCATGATTCCATTAACCCTTTCCCATTTCCTTTGTTTTGTCGTAAGCAGCCAGCACGGCATCCATCACCGCACCGCGCAGCCCATGTTCTTCCAGTACCCGCACGCCCTGAATGGTGCTGCCGCCGGGGCTGCACACAGCATCCTTCAGCGCACCGGGGTGCTTGCCGCTTTCCAGCACCAGCTTTGCGCTGCCCAGCACCATCTGTGCGGCGTATTCCTGTGCCTTTGCCCGGGGCAGGCCGCAGGCCACGCCGCCATCGGCCAGCGCTTCAATAAACTGATACACCCATGCCGGGCCGCAGCCGGAAACGCAGCTTGCGGCATCGATCATGCCCTCGGCCACGGCGTCCAGCCGCCCGGCGGGAGCCATCAGCCGGCAGAATGCAGCCTCTTCCTCGGCGGTCACGTTGGCAGAGCAATACTGGATCATGCCTTCGCCTACCGATGCCGGGGTGTTGGGCATGATGCGGATGACAGGGTAGTCGCCGCCCGCCATCTCTTGAATGCGTGCCACCGGCAGGCCGGCGGCCATGGTGCACAGCACGAACCGCTTGGTGCGCTCGGCAAGGATGAACCGCAGGGGCTCCAGCATGGCTTCCATCATCTGGGGCTTTACCGCCAGAAAGATCAGGTCGCAGTTCCCGGCCACCTCGGCGTTGGTGGCGGTCTGACAGCCCAGCTCTGCAGCCAGCGCTTCGGCCTTGGCCGCCGTGCGGTTGGCCAGAAATACATTCTCAGGCTCGGTAGCCTTGCATACGGCGCGGGCAATAGCGCCGCCCATGTTTCCACAGCCTAAAAACCCAATGGTTTTCATCATAATAATAACCCTCCTCGGCAGATATGCACTGCATAAAATTCTGCTTCTTATTCATTCTAAGCAACCGCTGGGAGAAAATCAAGACTTTTGTCTTATTTTTGGCGGGCAGATTGAAAAACAGCACCTTCGGGGCGGGCAGCGCACACACAAACTTCATAAAAAGGTAAGAATCTCTACTTGAAATAAGGTCGTATTTTGCGGTAAAATAAACTATGGGGTATCATTTACGGAAACGGCAGAGGAGTCTGCCGGGAAAGGATGGGTTTTTGTGTCACAAACGACAAAACGGGCACTGGAGGCATCTTTCAAGAAGCTGCTGCTGGAAAAGCCCCTGAACAAGATCACGATCAACGATATCACCGAGGACTGCGGTGTGAACCGCATGACCTTTTATTACCATTTCAAGGATATTTACGATCTGGTGGACTGGATCTTGGCGGAGGATGCCGCCAAGGCAATGGAAGGCCGCCGGGGTTTTGGTACATGGAGCGAAGCCTATCTGGACGTTCTGCGCCAACTGCAGGATAACAAGACCCTTGTGCTCAACGTTTACCGCTCGGTGGGCAGGGAACAGGTGGAGCAGTACCTTTATAGGCTGCTGGACCCCATCCTGAAGGATTTTGCGGACCGTGAATGCCACGATATCACCGTGCAGGACGCAGATAAGCAGTTTGTTGTCGATTTTTACAAGTATGCACTGGTGGGTATGACGCTGGAATGGACCCGCCGGGATATGAGAGGCGACCCCAAGAAGATGGTGGAGCGCGTGAGCACCATGATCCACGGAGATTTCCGCCGGGCACTGTGCCGCCTGAGCAGCGGCAGCTTGAAAATAGAGGAATGATGTGCTTTGTGGCTGTGCGGCTTCAATAAAATTTTATCAAAGGATACGCCGTGATGGGTTTTCCATCACGGCGTATTTTCTGTTTATGGCACAAAAACGCGCAAAGTGGTAGGATGTGGTCAAGCAAAATAAGGATTTCCAAAGGAATCATTTCGGGAGGAAAAAGTTATGAATACATCTCTTGATAATCTGACTCACAAGATGCAGCGTGCTGCGCTTGGTAAAATAGTGGACGTGGCGCTTTCCCGCGCCGAGCAAGACCGTGAAAAAACAATGTGCCAGCTGGTAGATGCTGCAAAGCAGTTCTACGGCAGCGGCTTCAGCGACGAGACCTACGAGAACGCCAAAAAGGTGCTGACCGACCCCAATAGCAAGTGGACGAAACTCATCAACTGCGTGCTGGACCAGACCAACCCCCACGTGGCCCGCACCACTGCGCTGAATCTGGGCTACGAAGCCTTCTTCCGCGGCACTAAGATGATCCGCGAGAACCGCGTCAAATACCAGTGCAACATCCCCTGGCTGATTTTGTTCGACCCCACTTCTGCCTGCAACATGCATTGCGTGGGATGCTGGGCTGGCGAGTACGGCAACAAGAACAACCTCAGCTTTGATGATATGGACAAGATCGTCACGCAGGGCAAGGAGCTGGGCGTGTACCTGTATATGCTGACCGGCGGCGAGCCGCTGGTGCGCAAGAAGGACGTGCTCAAGCTGGCAGAAAAGCACAACGATGTGCAGTTTGCCATCTACACCAACTCCACCCTCATCGACGAGCCCTTCTGTGAAGAAGTGCAGCGTCTGGGCAATATCGCCTTTATGCTGTCCATCGAGGGCACCCCGGAGACCAACGACGCCCGCCGCGGCGAAGGCCACTATGCCGCTGTCATGCACGCCATGGATCTGCTCAAGAAGTACGGCATTATCTTCGGCACCTCCATCTGCTACACCCGCCAGAACATCGAGGCCGTCACCAACGATGCGTTCATGCGGCTCCTTTGCGAGAAGGGTGCACACTTCGGCTTCTACTTCCACTATATGCCCGTGGGCAACGATGCTGCTCCGGAGCTGATGCCCACCCCGGAACAGCGCAAGTATATGATCGACCGTATCCGCTATCTGCGCTCTTCTGCGTGCGATATCCCGTTCTACCCCATGGACTTCCAGAACGATGGCGAGTTCGTGGGCGGCTGCATCGCCGGCGGCCGCAACTACTTCCACATCAACTCTGCCGGTGACGCCGAGCCCTGCGTGTTCATCCACTACTCCAACGCCAATATCCACGACCAGAGCATTCTGGAAATTCTGCACAGCCCGCTGTTCATGGCTTATCACAACGGTCAGCCCTTCAACAAGAACCATCTGCGTCCCTGCCCGATGCTGGAAAACCCCGAGCTGCTGCAGAAGATGGTGCACGAGACCGGTGCCCACAGCACCGACCTGCAGTCTCCGGAGAGCGTGGAGCACCTGTGCGAGAAGTGTAAGGCTTACGCCGCCGACTGGCAGCCCACCGCTGATGAGATCTGGTCTCACCACAAGATCCGCGAGAGCCGGTATGAGAACTATAAGGACTGGAAGCCTTCTCAGCCGCAGGACTGAACTGAAACCTGATTCAAAACAATAACAAGACCCCCGCCCTGTGTTCCTGCCCGGAACATAAGGCGGGGGTTTTGCTGTGTAAACTGGAATTTTTACTTCTTCATCTTAGGCGCAATAAGCAAAGACGACTGTTACAAGGAAATATAAACCATACAGTAACCAAGTAATGGTATTGTTCCAAGGAAAACTCATTTCTGGATGGTTCAATGCAAACATTATAAATATAACAGCTATAATCAACATTAGCAAACCGATAATCCTTGACGTGCTCTTTTTCATGTAAATCACCTCGTCAAATTTGACCTATAATACGTTAAAAAATGCCCCGCATCGGAAGTGCTCTGATGCGGGGCAGGGAAGGTTTACTGGTTCTCAGCAGGTTGCGGTGCAGCGGGCTGTGCGGCTGCATCGTCTGTGGGGTCGCCGAACTGGTCGTGATAGCTGTTCAGCAGGGTCAATTCCTGATTGCGCTGCAAGCCGTGGATGACCAGCTTTTTGATGACATCGTAGATAACGGCAAACAGCGGCACGCCAACGATCATGCCTACAAAGCCCCACAGACCGCCAAACAGCAGAATGGCGAACAGTACCCAGAAGCTGGAAAGACCGGTGGTGTTGCCCAGAATTTTAGGTCCGATGATGTTGCCGTCCAGCTGCTGCAAAACCAGCACGAACAGCACGAACCACAGCGCCTTGATGGGGCTCTGGATGAGGATGAGCAGCGTGGCGGGAATGGCACCGATGAAGGGGCCGAAGAAGGGAATCACGTTGGTCACACCAATGATCACCGATACCAGCAGCGCACTGGGGAACTTGAAAATCAGGCAGCCGATATAGCACAGCAGGCCGATGATGGCAGAATCCAGAATCTTGCCATTGATAAAGCCCCCGAACATCCGGTCGGCGTACTTCACTTCCTCGGTGATCAGCTGCGCCCAGCGGGGCGGACGATGCTGTGCAGCACCAGCTTGCCTTGCTGGACGAACCGCTTGCGGCTGGCCAGCATATACACCGCCACGATGATGCCGATGATGAGGTTCTTGAAGACGGTGACCACATTCAGCACGCCAATGGCTGCGCCGCTTACAATGTTCTGCATGGAGGGCAGCAGGGTGTTCTTAAGCCATGTGTTCCATGTGTCCAGATTGGTATTCAGGGCAGCGTAGGCTGAATTGAGCAGACTCCGTGATCTGTTCGTTCTTTTCAATAAACTACAGATGGTTTGCCCAGTTCATGAACTTTGTAATGTTGGCCTGCGCGGTGTAGTACAGGGTAGTCACGCTGGTGATCAGCTGCGGCACGATCATCATGACCAGTGCATACACCAGCAAAAGCCCGAACAGGATGGTAAGCGCCACGGACAGCGCGTTGATCAGACCGTTCATCTTTTCCGGGATGAACCGGCGCAGAAAGCCTTCGATGCTGTTGCACACCGGCTTGAGCAGGTAGGCAATGACGGCACCGTAGATAAAGGGCATCAGGATGCCGGTCAGGGTAGAGATGGCCGAGCCAAAGCCGTCAAAGCGGTAAATAAGGAAAAAGAAGATGATGCTCAGTGCAATGGCACCAAACCCTGCGAGCATCCCATAGAGATACGGTTTGATGTGCGGCTTTTTGTCCATCATGACAAACTCCATTCCTGCTGCGGGCAGCGGGAATACCCACAGCGCTTATTAAATTTTGTTGCTTCTGCGCCAGATGTGCAGTTTTTCAGCCTCGCGGATCAACTCTTCACGGAAGTCCGGGTGTGCCACGCTGATCAGAGCCTCGGCCTTTTCCCAAGAGGTCAGGCCCTTCAGATTCACGCAGCCATACTCGGTGCACAGATAGTGCACGTTGGCGCGGGTGTCGGTGACAATGCTGCCGTTCTCCAATGTGGGACGGATACGGCTCTCCAGCTGACCCGTCTTTTTATTAAAGAAGGTAGAGGACAGGCAGATGAAGCTCTTGCCGCCCTTGGAAAGGTATGCGCCCAGCACGAAGTCCAGCTGACCGCCTGCGCCGGAAATGTGCCTCACACCGGCGCTTTCGGCGTTCACCTGACCAAACAGGTCGATATCCACGGCATTATTGATGGAAATAAAGTTATCCAGTGCGGAAATGCTGCGGATGTCGTTGGTGTAGTCCACGGGGGCGGACATGCACTCCGGGTTATCGTTCAGGTAATCGTACATCTTCTGGGTGCCGGCACCAAAGGCGTAGACCTGACGGCCCTTGTCCAGCTGCTTGCGGCTGCCGTTGATCTTGCCGGCCTTGGCAATATCCACAAAGGCATCCACATACATTTCGGTGTGCACGCCCAGATCCTTCAGATCGCTCTGCGCGATCAGCCCGCCGATGGCGTTGGGCATACCGCCGATGCCCAGCTGCAGGCAGGCACCGTTAGGGATCTGCGGCACGATGAGGTTGGCTACCTTCAGGTCCACCTCGGTAGCGGCACCGGCAGCTGCCATCTGGCCGATGGGGGGATTTGTGCCCTCCACAATGCCACTTACCTGAGAAACGTGTACGCAGTTCTCCATGCCGCCAAGGCAGCGCGGCATATTGGTGTTGACCTCCACGATGATCTTTTTGGCCTTTTCGCACACGGCACCCAGATGGGAAGCGCTGGGGCCGAAGTTGAAGTAACCGTGCTCATCCATGGGGGTCACCTGGAACACGGCCACATCGACGGGATCATTGCTCTCGCGGTAGTAGCGGGGCAGCTCAGAGTAGCGGATGGGAGAGTAGAAGGAGAAGCCCTGCGCAATGGCCTTGCGCTCAATGCCGCCCATATGCCAGCTGTTCCATGGCATGTGGGCAGCAGGGTCGTCGATCTGGAAGATCTCCGGCACCCACATCAGGATGCCGCCCCGGAAGTTGACTCCTTCCAACTCCGGCAGGCGTTTTGCCAGCTCGGCGTCCACGGCCACAGGGGTGTTCACAGCCCAGCCGTAATCCACCCAGTCGCCGCTTTTGACCAGAGCGGCAGCCTGCGCAGCAGTCATAAGCTTCTGTGCGTACAGTTCCTTGTAATCCATTATAAACCATCCTCTCTTAAAATACATAAAAGAATTGTAAACAATTCTGTGCGGACAAATTATGCAGCCGTTTTACGCCTGTTTTGCGGAATGCACACCGTTTTGCCACATCTATATGGTAACCTTATAAACAAAGGCAGCAGTGTGTGCTCCGCTCTGCGCAGAACAGCTCAACTTAGTTATAACATTAACAAAGTGCAGAATCAATAGTTTTGGCTAAAAACAGTCAGTATAGCATAATGAACAGTTTTCTTAGCTTTATGTGGGGATTGTTTGGTACGCAAAAAACAAAAAAGTTGAGAAAAAAGTCTTGATAAAATTTTGACGATGTGCTTTACTAATAGCGTGGGAAGCAACTGCGGAGCAGTGCGGGATGATTCGTTTAAAATTTAACGATAAAACGCACCGCAGCAGTTTCAGGTTGCACCCAAGGCTGGAAAGTGCTATCATGGCAGAACCAAAACGCGCTTTTCACAGCGCACAAGGAGGACACTGGCCGATGGCAACAGCAGTTTATCCCGGTTCGTTCGACCCGGTCACCAAGGACACCTTGATATCATCAAACGCGCAGCAAAGATCAACGACCACCTCATTGTGGCGGTGCTGATCAACAGCGCCAAGCATCCGCTGTTCACAGTGGAGGAGCGGGTGGCTATGCTGCAGGAATGCTGCAAGAACATCCCCAACGTGACCGTGGAAGGCTTCGACGGCCTGACCGTGGAGTTCGCAAAAAAGCGTCACGCATCCGTGATGGTGCGCGGGCTGCGGGCGGTAACGGACTTTGAAAACGAGATCCAGCTTGCGCAAACCAACCACGCACTGATGCCCGGCATCGAGACCATGTTTCTTGCCACCAGCATCAAGTGGAGTTATCTTTCCTCCACCATCGTAAAGGAAGCAGCATATTACGGCAGTGACATCAGCAAGTTCGTCACACCCAATGTGGAAAAGGCCGTCAACGAAAAATACGCACAGCTTCGGGAGAGGGAAGAAATCTGATACCGCAAAAAAAATGCCGCAGGGCGTTTTGATAAATGGGTAACCGATAAGTAACACACATACACAATTCAGGAGGCTATTCACATGAAAAAGATCGTTATCGCATCTGCATGCCGCACCGCTATCGGCAAGTTCGGTGGCACCCTGGCCAACGTTCCCGCTACTGAGCTGGGCTCCATCGTCATCAAGGAGGCTCTGAACCGTGCAAACGTCAAGCCCGAGCAGGTCGATCATGTTTACATGGGCTGCGTCATTCAGGCTGGTCTGGGCCAGAACGTCGCCCGTCAGGCTGCCCTGAAGGCTGGCCTGCCCATCGAGACCCCTGCTGTCACCGTCAACGTGGTCTGCGGCTCCGGCCTGAACTGCGTCAACATGGCTGCTCAGATGATCGAGGCTGGCGATGCTGATATCGTTGTTGCAGGCGGCATGGAGAACATGGACATGGCTCCCTTCGCACTGCAGAAGGCCCGCTACGGCTACCGCATGGGCGCTCCCATGGGCAAGAGCGAGATCGTGGATACCATGGTCAACGATGCTCTGTGGGATGCCTGCGGCTTCAACAAGCACATGGGCATGACCGCTGAGAACGTCTGCACCAACGAGACCTATCAGAAGAAGTACGGCTACAGCCCCATCACCCGCGAGATGCTGGATGATTTCGCTTACCACAGCCAGCTGAAGGCTGATAAGGCCATCAAGGACGGCGCTTTCAAGGATGAGATCGTTCCCGTTGTCATCAAGGGCAAGAAGGGCGATACCGTGTTCGATACCGATGAAGGCCCCCGTCTGAGCGCTCCCGAAGTGCTGGCAAAGCTGAAGCCCGCTTTCACCAAGGACGGCATTGTCACCGCTGCAAACTCCTCCGCTATCAACGATGGCGCAGCTGCTCTGGTCATCATGAGCGAAGAGAAGGCCAAGGAGCTGGGCGTGAAGCCTCTGGCTACCTGGGTCGCAGGTGCTCTGGCAGGCGTCGAGCCTGAGGTCATGGGCCTTGGCCCCATCGCTGCTACCAAGAAGGTCATGGCTAAGACCGGCCTGACCGTTGCTGATATGGACCTGGTCGAGGCCAACGAGGCATTCGCAGCACAGTCCATCGCAGTCGGCGAGGCTCTGGGCTTCGATAAGGACAAGCTGAACGTCAACGGCGGCGCAATCGCTCTGGGCCACCCGGTCGGCGCTTCCGGTGCTCGTATCCTCGTCACCCTGCTGTACGCTATGAAGCATCGTGGTGCTCACAAGGGCCTGGCTACCCTGTGCATCGGCGGCGGCATGGGCTGCGCAACCATCGTCGAGATGGACTAAGCACTCTTTCTCTGAATCCTGATTGAACCACAGACCCGGAGCGCCGGAGAGAACCGGAGAGCCCTCCCGCGTCCCGGGGGCTGTTTTGAAAAAAAAACTGAACTGTATGAAATGGAGGTTTTCACAATGGCATTTGTAAAAACCGAGGTGCAGGGCGCAGTTGCGATCGTCACCATTGACCGTCCGAAAGCCCTGAATGCACTGAACCCCGAAGTCCTGGCTGACCTGAAGGCCGCTTTTGAGGCAGTCGATCAGGAGACTGTCCGCTGCATCGTTCTGACCGGTGCAGGCGACAAGAGCTTTGTTGCCGGTGCTGATATCGGCTCCATGTCCACCATGACCAAGGCAGAAGGCGAGGCCTTCGGTAAGCTGGGCAATGATGTGTTCCTGGAGATCGAAAGCTTCCCGCTGCCCGTTATCGCAGCTGTCAACGGCTTTGCCCTTGGCGGCGGCAATGAGCTGGCCATGAGCTGCGATATCCGCATCTGCTCTGACAACGCTGTGTTCGGTCAGCCGGAAGTCGGTCTGGGCATCACCCCGGGCTTCGGCGGCACCCAGCGGCTGGCACGTCTGGTCGGCATGGGCATGGCAAAGCAGCTGGTCTACTCGGCACTGAACATCAAGGCTGACGAGGCTTATCGCATCGGCCTGGCCAACGCAGTGTATCCGCAGGCTGAGCTGATGGAGAATGTCCTGAAGCTGGCCAACAAGATCGCTAAGAACGCTCCCATCGCCGTGCGCAACTGCAAGAAGGCGATCAACGACGGCATCAGCCTCCCCATCGAGAAGGCTGTCGAAGTTGAAGAAAAGCTGTTCGGCGATTGCTTCGAGACCCACGACCAGCAAGGAAGGCATGGCGTGCTTCCTTTCCCGTGAGAAGCCGAAGCCCAAGGCTGTTTTCACCAACAACTAATCCATTACATAATTTTTGATATTAAAGGAGAGATTTCCCATGAAGATCGGTGTTATCGGCGCTGGCACTATGGGTCAGGGCATCGCAAAACATTTGCATAGGTTGAGGGCAACACCGTTGCTCTGTGTGACATCAAGCAGGAGTGGGCCGAGAAGGGTCTGGCAAAGATCAAGAAGGGCTATGAGAAGCTGATCGCTAAGGGCAAGATGACGCAGGAGAAAGTGGACGCCATCGTTGGCGCTATCACCCCGGGCCTGAAAGAGGACCTGTGCGCGGACTGCGACCTGGTCGTTGAGGCTGCTTTCGAGGATATGAAGGTCAAGCAGACCACCTTCGGCGAGCTGGACAAGATCTGCAAGCCCGAGTGCGTTTTCGCTTCCAACACTTCTTCTCTGTCCATTACCGAGATCGGCAAGGGTCTGTCCCGTCCCCTGATCGGTATGCACTTCTTCAACCCCGCAGACCGTATGAAGCTGATCGAGGTCATCGCCGGCTGCAACACTCCCGCCGAGACCGTTGAGAAGATCAAGGAGATCTCCGTTGCCATCGGCAAGAGCCCCGTTCAGGTCAACGAGGCTGCCGGCTTTGTGGTCAACCGCATCCTGATCCCCATGATCAACGAGGCTGCCTTCATTAAGATGGAGGGTGTTTCCGATATCGCTGGCATCGACACCGCTATGAAGCTGGGTGCTAACCACCCCATGGGACCCCTGGAACTGGGCGATTTCATCGGCCTGGACGTGTGCTTGGCCATCATGGAGACGCTGTACAACGAGACCGGCGACAGCAAGTACCGTGCCTGCCCGCTGATCCGCAAGATGGTGCGTGGCGGCAATCTGGGCTGCAAGACCGGTAAGGGCTTCTACGTTTACAACGCAGACCGCACCAAGACCCCTGTTGACCAGCTGTAAATTCTGATAAACATTTCTCCCGGCTGCGGGAAAGCGGTCGGGAGGAATTTGTTTGCACCGGGCTATTCCGGTAAATGAAAAAAAGACCTGTTAGGAGGATATAGCGATGGATTTTACTCTGTCCAAGCAGCAGGCTATGGTACAGAAAATGTACAAAGAATTTGCTGAGAACGAAGTCAAACCCCTTGCCAAAAAGGTTGACGCGGAGGAATATTTCCCCAAAGAGACCGTTGAAAAGATGGCAAAGCTGGGCATGATGGGCATTTACTTCCCGAAAGAGGTCGGCGGCGCAGGCGGCGATGTGCTCTCCTACGTGATGGCTGTTGAGGAAATGAGCAAGGTCTGCGGCACCACCGGTGTCATCGTCTCTGCTCACACCAGCCTGTGCGCTGCTCCCATTTACGAGAACGGCACCCCCGAGCAGAAGGCTAAAGTACCTGCCGAAGCTCTGCAGCGGCGAGTGGCTGGGTGCTTTCGGCCTGACCGAGCCGGGCGCTGGTACCGATGCGCAGGGTCAGCAGACCATTGCCAAGGAAGATGGCGATTACTGGGTGCTGAACGGCTCCAAGATCTTCATCACCAACGCCGGCTTTGCTGATGTGTTCATCGTCATCGCCGTTACCGATAACGTGCTGGATAAGCGCGGGCCGTCCCACCAAGCTCTGCTCCGCCTTCATCGTGGAGCGCACCGACCCGGGCTTCTCTGTTGGTAAGGCAGAGGACAAGATGGGCATCCGCGGTTCTTCTACCTGCGAGCTGATCTTTGAGGATTGCCGCATCCCGAAGGATCGTATGCTGGGCGTGCGCGGCAAGGGCTCCCAGCTGGCAATGGCTACGCTGGACGGCGGCCGTATCGGCATCGCTTCTCAGGCTCTGGGCATTGCCGAGGGCGCTCTGGAGGAGACCATTGCTTACGTCAAGGAGCGCAAGCAGTTCGGCCGTGCCATCGCTGCTTTCCAGAACACCCAGTTCGAGCTGGCTGAGATGAAGGCTCGTGTTGAGGCTGCTAAGTATCTGGTTTATGCTGCCGCTCTGAAAAAGCAGCAGGCCATGAACGGCGCTAAGGTCCGTTACAGCGTTGAGGCTGCCGAGGCTAAGCTGATTGCAGCCCGCACCGCCAGCGATGTTACCCGCCGCTGCCTGCAGCTGTTCGGTGGTTACGGCTACACCCGTGACTACCCCATCGAGCGCATGATGCGCGATGCCAAGATCACCGAGATCTACGAAGGCACCAGCGAAGTGCAGATGATGGTCATCTCCGGCGCGCTGCTGAAGTAAGGAGGCAAGACGTACAATGAAAGCTATTGTTTGTGTCAAACAGGTTCCTGATACCTCCGGCAAGGTGTCCGTCAAGCCCGATGGCACTCTGGATCCTGCATCCATGGCAACCATCACCACCCCCGATGACCTGAACGCTCTGGAGGCCGCCCTGAAACTGAAGGACGCCACCGGCTGCGAGGTCGTTGTTGTCACCATGGGTCCCCCGCCGGCAGAGGGCATGCTTTGCGAGCTGCTGGCCCGCGGCGCTGATAAGGCTGTTCTGGTCTCCGGCCGTGAGTTCGGCGGTTCCGATACCTTTGCAACCAGCCAGATCCTGGCTGCTGCTGTCAACAAGATCGGCGTTGGCCCCGAGGACGTTGTGTTCTGCGGCCGTCAGGCAATCGATGGCGATACCGCACAGGTCGGCCCCAGATCGCTGAAAAGCTGCATCTGCCGCAGGTCACCTACGTTGCCGACATCCAGAAGGACGGCAACACCCTGACCGTGAAGCGTATGCTGGAGGACGGCTACATGATGGTCAAGGTGCAGACTCCTGCCTGCTGACCTGCATCAAGGAGCTGAACGACCCCCGCTACATGAGCGTGAACGGCATCTTTACCTGCTACGATAAGCCCATGGAAGTGTTCGACTACAACGCACTGAAGGACGATCCGCTGATCGAGGTGGACACCATTGGTCTGAAGGGTTCTCCCACGAACATCTTCAAGTCCTTTACTCCTCCCCAGAAGGGCGCAGGCACCATGCTGCAGGGCGACGATGTTGCTGCCCAGCTGGCTGGCATCCTTACCAAGAAGCACCTGATCTGATGAAAGGAGCATAGGATTACAATGGCTGATTTTAACGAATACAAAGGCGTATGGGTCTTTTGCGAGCAGCGCCAGGGCGCACTGATGTCCACTGACTTCGAGTGGTTAGCGAGGCCCGTAAGCTGGCCGACGAGCTGGGCTGCGAGGTCACCGGCCTGCTGCTGGGCGACAACGTTCAGGGCATTGCCAAGGAACTGGGCGGCTACGGTGCCGACAAGGTTCTGGTCTGCGACAGCCCCTGCTGAAGGATTACACTACCGACGCATACGCTAAGGTCGTGTGCGATATGGTCAACGAGTACAAGCCTGAGGTGCTGCTGATCGGCGCTACCAACATTGGCCGCGACCTCGGCCCCCGCTGCGCAGCCCGTCTGCACACCGGCCTGACCGCTGATGCTACCCATCTGGACATCGACACTGCAAAGTATGTCGAGTTCCTGAAGGAGAGCTCCACCATCGACCTGTCCAAGCAGAAGTTCGATTACGAGGACCGCAACCTGAAGATGACCCGTCCTGCTTTTGGCGGCCATCTGATGGCTACCATCATCTGCCCCCGTTTCCGTCCTCAGATGTCTACTGTCCGTCCCGGCGTCATGAAGAAGGCTCCGTTCGATCAGGCTAAGGCCGATGCCTGCCAGATCGTGAAGCCCGCATTCAGCCTGACCGCTGACGACATCAAGACTGAGGTCCTGAGCGTTGAGAAGGCAGCTGAGAAGCTGGTCGATCTCATCGGTGCAGACGTCATCGTCTCTGTTGGCCGTGGTATCAGCAAGGACGTCAACAAGGGCATCGAGCTGGCTGAGCAGCTGGCTGCAGCTCTGGGCGGCGGCGTTGTCGGCGCATCCCGTGCCGTGACCGACGCCGGCTGGATGAGCGCTGACCACCAGGTCGGCCAGACCGGCAAGACCGTGCACCCCAAGATCTATGTGGCTCTGGGCATTTCCGGTGCCATCCAGCACACCGCCGGTATGCAGGATTCTGAGTGCATCATCGCTGTCAACAAGAACGAGGGTGCTCCCATCTTCGGCGTTGCTGACTACGGCATCGTGGGCGATCTGTTCAAGGTCGTGCCTGAGCTGATCAAGCAGATCGAGGCAGCAAAGGCGCTCTGTGATCGCCTGTTCCTGAGCATTGTTCAATAGCATAGCCTGAATTGTGAGAGGCCGTTGCACATTTTTGTGCAGCGGCCTCTTTTTGTGTTTTTTATAAAGGAGCTGTTGTGCCAGCCACTGCACAGCAGCTCCAATTTGCTTTCCACGGGAAAGGAACGGAGAAGGGAATAGAACGAAGCGGCACAAAAGCGTACACAAAGCTTTGATATGCAAATAAATGTATATAAATACTATAATATGCAAACCGGAGCGCACCAGAACGTCCCCAAAAAATGTGCGATGCCTGTTGCACTCGGCTGATTTTGAGAAGAAGTGCAACACAACTGTAACGTTTTCGGACTCTTTGTTACGCTTGAGTTGCGATAAAAGAACGGAATTTTTTAAAAAATCTGTATTTTTTCTTCAAAACAGCCTCTGAACCTCTTGACGTCTGTATGGTTTTGTGATACTCTTGTGACACAAGAGTTGCGGATGTGATACGACAGAGTTGCAAATGAGTTGCAACATCCAACATCACACTGCATAAGGCAACAGACCGGAGGCAATCTTATGAAGCGTGCAATGAGTACCGTAAAGAATATCGCAGCAGCTGCAATGACGCTGGCTGTGGTTTTTGGCTTTGCAGGCTTCAAGCCCGTCACCGCAAACGCCGCGCAGGCTGCTGTTCCTGCCACCGCTTCTGTGGAAGAAGAAAACTCTTACTTTGAGGAAGACGCCTACCAGCGCAGTTTCCTGACTCTGGTCAATAACGAGCGCGCACAGGCCGGTCTGGCTCCCGTTGCTCTGGGCGACAGCAGCCACAACGCCGCTGCAATGGAGCGTGCCGAAGAGCTGGCGGTTTCTTACTCCTACGTTCGTCCCAACGGTCAGCGCGACTTCACCGTTTTTGCCGAGAACGGCATCGGCGATGTGTCCGTTGGCGAGAACTACATGGCCGGCTGCTCCACCCCGATGCCGCAATGGATCAGTGGATGGCTACCGATTTTACCCGCGAGCGTATCCTGAACGCCGATGCTACTACTGTGAGTGTTGGCCACTACGAAGGCGGCGTCTACAATAACTACTGGGTGCTGATCTTCTCTTACCCCGAAAATTCCCACACTGAAGATTACCGTCAGGAAGTTTCGGATCTGGTCAATGCTCAGCGCGCAAAGTACGGTCTGACTGCTCTGGAAATGGGCGATGACGACCTGACCGTCGCTGCACAGACCCGCGCCGAGGAGATCGCCGTTGTGAACTCCCACGTCCGTCCTGATGGCTCCAAGTGCTTCACCGTCCTGAAGGACTACGGCGTCACCGATACCCCCACCGGCGAGAATGCCGCATGGG